>Ga0065711_1027835_pt1 | contig 45650 bp, 28 predicted proteins | sample Hoacrofraction12_FD_59098 | JGI IMG/M metagenome (GOLD analysis project Ga0065711, IMG submission 59098) | Hoatzin crop microbial communities from Cojedes, Venezuela - Epithelial fraction 12 v2 (version 2) | ecosystem: Host-associated > Birds > Digestive system > Esophagus > Crop | place... | reverse complement strand
AGGCGGGTCTTGAATATCTCCAGAGCAGGAGACTCCACAACCTCCCTGGGCAGCCTGTTCCAGGGCTCCGTCACCCTCAGAGGGAAGAAGTTCTTCCTCATGTTCAGATGGAAGTGACTCTGTCATGGACTCCCTCTGTCATGGGAACACCCTGCAACTTCTTTGGATATTTAGGTACTAACACTTGTTCTCCACAAAGACAGCAGGTGGAAAGATGACAACCTAACCAGCATTTGAATCTGTGTCATGGTACCTAGCAGCACTGCTTTGGTTCTGAACTGTTGTTTAGCTTCTGGGAAGATTACTGACTGCTTTTTTTTTTTCTTTCTTCTTTCTCTCTCTCCTGTGTTTTAGACATTTACAGCATGGTGTAATTCTCACCTCCGCAAGGCTGGGACACAGATTGAGAACATAGAGGAAGATTTCAGGGATGGTCTTAAATTGATGTTACTTCTGGAAGTCATTTCAGGTGAGAAAGGTTCTGTGTGGTGCTCTTAAATGTCCTGAGCATCTCCGTTCTGAAATCTGTCCTCCCCCTTTCTTGCAGAATAGGGACAGCAAGGGCTGTAATGCTGCAGATTTTGCTGGAATATAAGAGCAGCTGCTTTCTGATTCAGAACAAGTTTCCCCTAACAAATATCTTGTCTTCAGCAGTAACCAGTAATGTGCTTTTGGAATGTACTGCAAGCCTCATGGCCTGTGCAGGCTGCCCATTGCATTCCTGCTCCTGCCCCTCTGCTTTCCTCTGCCCGTCAGGAATGCACAGCCTCCTGTGAAGGCTCAGGCAACGGCTCATACTGTTTGGCAGGGCTGACGAAGCAGCTCTGGGAAGAGTGTGGGAATGCTGCACTGACAAATCATACCAAAGCCACATGACAGTGGGAATAGGGTAGAAGTTAATGGAAGAGAGGAGTCAAACCAGTAAATCTTCTGTGTCATTCAGTTTCAGCTGTGACTGAAGTTTTTCCATTCTAATTTCAATCTGAGCTCAATGCTCAAGTCTTCAGGGGAAAAAAAAAAATCTCAAAGAAAAGCAAAATCCCAGAAAACCCAGTCTGAAATAAAAACAGTGGCATGAACAACTTAGGTCAGATTTGTTTTCACTCCTTGTCACAGATGTCCCACTACTTGACAGATATCTCCCAGGGATTATTTCCTATAAGCAGTAATCTGTATTGATGTGCTGATGAAATAAATACCTTGGTAAAGTATTGTAGGAGGCATTGAGTGGGGATAAGAATATATGTATGAAGTTGGGGTTGTATGCTCACAGACTTTCTTTTGATGGCTTTTAAGCCAGTAATAGCAACCCAGTGACTTGCACTCCTGACCTTTTTGGTAAATTTTCCAATAAAACTGCCACGATAGAACCACGCAGACTGCCTTCCCTCTGTCCCTCCTTTGCTTTCCTTCCCTTCCCCTTTGCCAGCTCCTGCAAAGATGCTGTCAGTATAGGTGTTTTTCAGAATTTATGAGTAAAGAATGAAACCTCAGGGTTTTTGCCCATGCTGGTGTCTTGGAGGGATCAGATTTCAAAATATCAGAGCTTTGCAGCACGCAGGTTGCTTCTGCAGTGCCTATAAGAAATGAGCTAGCAGAGTCCTATTAGTTTATTTTCTATATTTATGTTCCCTTGCAGAGGAGGGGCTGCAGGCTGGAAGCTGGGGCAGATGGGCCTTGATGGCTTAGTTTCTAGTTGCTGAACTGGAAGATAGGGCAGAGAAGCATGAATAGGGGAGGGCGGAGGAGTCTCAGTGCTAAAGCAGGGGATCTCATATCTCATACTGCTTAATTTTCTTGCCTCACCTCCCACTCCTCCTCTCTTGTTGTCCCTTTGGGAGCCCACTGGCAGGGCCTGTTGGACCCCTCTCAGTCTGGGAAGAAGCTAATGGCTTCCGAGTGCGCTGGTGGTGTGGGCACGGCATTTCTCCATTGGCTGCAGAGCGGCTCTGTGCCCACAGCCTGCTTGCTGCTGGATGACCAGCGGGCAAAGGCATGGGGAGCAGCTGTGGTGGGCTGCATCCCTCCAGAGGCCATGGTCCTTCACACGCTAAGGGCTCAGCATCCTTTTCTTGGAGCCAGCAGAAGCTAGAACCACAGTTCTCCTAGGTACAGGGGCAAAAGAGGGGAAATTAGCACAGTTGTTTTTTTCCCCATTTCATTTCCGTCATTGGCAGTTCCATTTCCAGTTGTGAGTTCCATGGCTTTTACAAAGCCTCCTTCCACTGCTTGCCTCGCTAGTAGCCCCTTTGGCCCGTAGTTTGGGAAGCAGCAGCCCAGCCCAGGAGTGGCACGGGGGTAAGGAGTCTCCTGCGGGTTGGCAAGGACTCGCCTGTATGTTCCTACCATGGTTCCCACTGATCACCTGCCAAAAGGGTGAGTCTCCAGATGGCTCTCAGCCCTCAGTTCCAGCTTCTGGCTTTTGCTTTCAGCTCTTGGCTCACTTCACACCTTCCTCTTCCCGTATTTTGGGGGACTGCAGAGCTGCTGACGGGAATTTGGCGTGGGCAGAGTTGTTCTGTGGCAGGCTGATCTTCTCTCCTAACCCAGAGGGTGGTGGCCACAGGAGCCTTCAGCTCTGAGAGTGCTGGGCCAGTCTGGCTGAGAGCTGCGTAGTGCCAAGAGCCCCTCCTGCCTGGCCACCCGATGCGACTTCCCAAAGTGCGGGAATCAGTGATGTTCGGCAGGAGGAGAGCACCTCAGTTTTACTCGGCCTGGTACCTTCTGGTGGTGAGCTGTGCTGCTGATGGGTCCCCTTCCAGCCCAGCCAGAGCCCCTCGGTCCCCTGGCCACTGTGCGGTGGGGAAGCTCCGTGGACAGTCCTGGGACTTCCACATTGTGAGTCCTCTCCAATTGGCCTCCGTGGTGGGGAAAAAAAAGTTGGGCCCTCCCCTAGAAATTGTCCCGAAAGATACGCTTTCATTTTTCACCGCGTGCATTTCCTTCCCCTGACAAAGCCATTTTAAAAATAATGCTACAATACTGAAAAAGGCTACGCTCGTGTTTAGTACTTTTAAAATAAAGTTACAAGGTGAATTTTTTTTCTTCTTAAACAGAAGGAATGACTAATTGAAATTTTTCCTGAATAAATTTGCTGTAAACAACTTCTACGCCAACACTTCCTTGCATTGTTTGGCTTTTAAAGTACAGCCTTGGGCTAGTACATCAGAGAATGGAAGCAAGCGGGCTGTTTTCATTGTCTCAGCTGGGAGAAATACTGAGAAATAAAGCAATGATGCAAATAGCTGAAAGTAGAACATATTTCTAGCAGGCTTCCCTTTTAACAGTCTACATCATTAATAATGTATGGCATGGAACCAGATGAAGCTTTTTCCTAGAAATCTAAATTTGTAATAAGTCCAACTCTGAAGGAAGTAACCATCGGGTTTGGGGACTTTTTAGGTCCCCCAAAAAATGATTCTAAAACAAATATCCTATTATGATATTTGAGAGGGAGGCTGCAATTTTGCAATCACCATCAACTGCTTGAGGATCGCGTTGCTGTCAGAGGGAACAATCCTCCTCCCCCCAGCCCCAGGGAGACCAGTTCAGGTGCTCTCCCTTGTGCTGGCAGTGCACGTCATGTGGCCACAAGGTGAATTGGATCGGCTTGCTGTTCCAGCTGAAACCTAATCTCTTGTCTTTATTTTTCTTTTTGCAAGGCTAGTTTACAGTCACATCAACTGAAGAAAATGGTTATTTTTTAGCTGGCTCAACCCATTTGTTGACATTTGGCAGCATAAGTCTGCTTAAGTCTGTTGTGAAACTACATGTAAAAATGTCATTGTGGAAACTGTCACAAAAAATGCTTTGACTTTGCTTAGAATGACTGGCATTATCCAAATGGAAAAAGAAAGCAACGTACCATGACGTGCACTTGAGGCTCCATTAAAGCAGAAGAGGTTTTTGTAATCCTAGGATGAAGGTGATATCATAAATGCATCTTTTTACTTAGATTGTCAGACATCAGTGTTTCATTTTGGAAGTGAATCTGATTTTGTCCTTAAGCTTGAAAACTAATGACACCAGCCTACAGTAATCACTGAAACACCTTTAAAAGATTTTCATTCCCAGATTTTTTTCTTTGTAGGGCATGGCTATGGAGATAATCTCTTTGTCTCCCTTTTAGCTTTTCCTCACTCCTTTGTTAGGAAACAAGCCATCCAGTTTTAGTATGAAAAAGAGTTTTTTAAAAAGTACTGTTCTTTCTCACCCTTAAGCCTCAAATAAAGGTTTTGAGTCAGCTCACATTGGCTTAAATATACAGGTTTAAGATATAGCAGGAGACTTTTGGAACTGAATAGGTCAAGTGAGTAATTACTTGCCTTGACTTGTCCATTTGATCTCTTTTTAATTATCCCATAACTTTTTTTTCAAAGTGCAAAACCTGCTTGTATTTTGTTTAGATTTTTTTTGTGTGTTCTGGAGCTTGTAATCTGAAAGTGGCTGTTCTGCTCATTTTTTGGTGGTGTGTGTCACGTACAGGTGGTTCCTGATGTCCTGTCTAATTGTATTTCTAGCAGAGGTTCCTTTGAAAAGTCCACTTGTCTGTCCAAGGTTTAATTTGCTTACTCTGTATGTCACGTTAGTGTTAGTAGAAGTAGGCAGTGAGCATAGTGACAGGCAGCCTATCAAGACGGGCATGACTGCACGTCATGCAACTCTTTCAAATAAGTGAGGTCAAGAAAATGCTTTTCCAAATCTCTCAGCTTTGTTCCAGTCAGGAGCTGGTGTTTGCCCTAAGACTCGTTTCTATCAGAGATTTACCTGCTCTTTTCTTGAAGCTAGGCTGCTTCCCCCTCTCTGCCTCACTATGAACATTTAAAATGCATACCACTGTGTAAGAGACCATTGCATAGAGTTAGAAATACATCAAACACGTAAAGGAAAGGAGTTGAGATGACAGTCCTTATGGTTATAAAGCTACTTGCCAAAGAAGTGATTTTATTTCCTCGTACAGGCAGTTGTGGCCATTCAGTGCAGAGACTAGAGAGGGAGGAGGTCTGTATCCTGGCTGGGGAAAAGAAAAGGCAAGATACGAGATCACTCTCGTATTTGACCGTAGGGAGTTCCAAGAAGCAGAGATTTGCTTTGTAAATCAGGTGTTGTAAATGCTGGAGGGCAGCTCCTCACCTGTCTTCATGGGGGAGGGAAGTTTGTGCCATTTCCAGGCATCGTTATCTGTGGTTGATGGTAGGGAGGTTAGTTCCACTGCCTATCTCAGTGTGGTTTTGAAGGACTTTTTCACCTCTGATACAAACCTGCTATGGAAAGGACTCGGTGCTGACAGTTCCTCCATTATTAAATTAATTGGGATGCAACAAAAAAATACTTTGCAGTCTGATTCTTTCTGGAGGTACTTAACAGTGAGTGTGGCTGTCCTGCACTCACAGTTGAGAAAGGGTGCGGGGAGGTTTACCCTCTGTCTAGCTGAGCAGCGGGAGCCGCCAGCACAGGGAAACACCTGTCAGGGAAGAAAGGGTTCGGAATTATTTTCTAATACTTTTTTTTTTTCTCTTTTCTAGGTGAACGTTTGGCTAAGCCTGAAAGAGGCAAAATGCGAGTGCACAAAATATCCAACGTGAACAAGGCCTTGGATTTCATTGCCAGCAAAGGAGTTAAACTAGTATCTATCGGAGCAGAAGGTAAAGAAACCAGCTGATTTGTCTGGGCCCAAGCTGTGCTTAGCCGCTGCCTTTCTCTCACAGCTGCATGTCATTTCCCTTTACGCCTCCCTCGCCCTACCATGTCTTTGTAGAACAAGCCATGGAGGAGAAAAGGGAATATATTAGGTCTTTACTCTGGATTTAAATCTCACCTTCGCACCAAGCTGCCAAACCTGATTCCCTTTTGGGCTGATTGGTCCGGTCCTCCTGCTTTTCTCCTGGTTCTCATGGGTTAAGGAAAACATTGAGCAGCGGCAGAAACAAATTAATTGGGCTTTTTCTTTATCCAATGAAGAAAAGTCTTAACTGAAGCATAGCAGCTGCTTGTATTTAGCTTGATGAAGAGCTGCTAGGAAAGATCCCCTAGTGCTGTAGGACATCCCATGGGTCAAAGCAAAGCGTAGTCCCCAGCACAGATCAAGGACGCCAGAGGCTCTAATTTTCAGGGCCTCCAGGCTTCTTGTTGTGCACCTCAGAAAGCTGGGTGCTCTGCTGGAAGCCTGTGTGTTATTGTGTAGAGATCATTGTGGGCAGCACCAGGGGTGCCCTCAAGATAAACTTGTGGATCATGCACACAGTGTGGAGTTGTGTAGGATTTTTGTCTTTTTAGCAAAGATGGTGGGTGTTTTGCAGATATGTCATTTGAGACCCGGAAGGACTTGCAGGTTAGTAAGAGATAGTTTCTATTTTATAAACCTTGACAACTTGTCATCTTGTCTCGGCTGTGTTTTCATGACGCTTGCTTTCCTCTGCTCTGGACCTGTATGTGAGTCCTGCCTGTGGACTCATGTTGTCACTGTTGTTGTGGTGACACTCTGCTCTGTGGTATTTCTAGGTTTGTCTTTACAGTGGCCATGGAAAATGAGGGAGGTTTGTTATCTCCATCCTACAGATGGAAATGCGTGGTTTCTCCAGGGAAACTCATGACAGAGCCAGGAAATGAGCCCATGATACAGTTCTGGATGAGCATTCCTCCTCTGGGAGAGTTGTGGGGCTGCAGGTCTGAGCCCTGTCTGTTCTTAGCCCAGAAGGTCAGAGCAGTGTCTGCATGCTGTCCCCAATTTTGGCCTTTCAGGCAAGCTCTTGGACACATCTCCAAGATGTGCCCATCCTATGGGTCACTTGTTCTGTGTCACATCAGGCAGAATACCTTAGCTACCGCAGGTGCTTATGTTTGTCTTACGAAGACCTTTACCTTACTATACTGCTTTAACTGTATGGAGACTTTGGAACAATTTGAAACTAGTGTCCAGGGACATAGCAGACACTACTGAGTTTGGTATTTAAGAGCGAAATAGACTCAATGATATTGATATTTTGCACGCAAAACTTTTCTGCAGTTTTCTCAGCTTTTCCCACATGAACAACCTGAGGGTGTTGCTGGCCCTGAGTACTATTTATGTAGCACAGATGCATATCTAAGGTTATTTGGTGCCCTTACAAAAAAACCTGATGCATCCAGTGTCTGATGCAGTAGTCTGTATCTATATGAGACCCTTTTCAAACTAGAAGTTGGACCTGGAGCCAGAGATCTTCTGTCTTAAGACAGCTCCTGCTGTCATTTGGATCTCAGACAGACATTTGCATCCTTCTGGGAGTCTAGAGCATGTGTAAAACTTATCTTCCGTGCTGTATTCCCTTTGTTTTTTCTGGTTCTGCTCTCCCTGGCACTAGTTTGCCTTTTCCTCTCCATCCGCTGGATTTCTCTTTTTTGATCTCTGCTCCTGAATCAACTGTGACTGTACCCTCATGGCTTTTAGAAATCATTTGCAAGTAAAATGGTCTGTGACCAAAGATCTGCAGGGCCCAGTTATTCAATGTGGATTCATAGCAGTTACCCTGTTCAGAAATAGGCTTGTGAGGTGCCATTTTGTGACAGAAGCCATGATTTATATCAAGTCTGAACAGTGATCCAGACCTCCCCTGCCAAATGTTCCTGGCTCTCCTTTGTCCTGGTGCCCATGTAGCTACATGGTGAACCCACGTGGGTTTCTTTATACTACCAGAGGTAGCATGGCAATAAAGGTTTGGACCAAGGTTACCTTTGATTTTTATTTAGAGTGCTTGGGCCCATGCTGTGACGCCAGCTCAGGCCACGTAAGTGTGATCACAGCATGTACTCCCCTACCCCAGTGCCTGCCTGTGCATACAGACCGAGCCCAGGCCACTCTGGTTGTCACCAGGAAACATAACCTGCTGCAGGGGCTTCTGGCCAGTCCATTGAGGTGCTTGGTGTACAGTAAATTACACATCAGCTGTAAAAATGGCCTTTCACTTTCAACAGTCCAGCAGTAACTCTGTCCGTGGAAGGGATTATAAACCTTCCTGGAGCATGAATTTTAAGGGCTTACTTTCAGACTTTAAGGAGACATCATGCAGCAGTAAAGTAGAAGATAAAAGCCAACAAAGCAGGCTTAACACTGCACCAGGAAAATGAGCTGTAAATGCCTCATTCGGGTTAGACTGATCTAGGAAGTTTTCCAGGTGACCTTTCTCCCAGAGGAGGAAACCACCATCCAGCAGCAGTCTGGTGGTACTGGCTGGGGCAGCGCACTCCTCACCTTGAGGTGACTTGCTCCATCTCTGGGTATCTGCTGGGCAGCACAGTCCTGTGTGGAGGGTCTGCAGCCCCGCTGTAGTTCTCTGCATGCATCAGACAAATGGCATTGGCCATTAATGTCCTGGCATTAACTGTGGTTAAAAAATAAGCTCCAGAAAGAATCCCAAGAAGACTCTCATGTCAGCTTAAGCCATGTGAAATCTTGTGTTTAATCAGAGTTAAAACCAGCAAAAATGTGGTATTTATCATGGCATTTATCTCGCATTTCGTTAAATAAAGATCGCTCTTTACTGTTTGCAAGTGAAGGTCTGCAGCCATGTCCCAGTGAACAAGAACCAGAGCTGAAGAGAACTTCCTACGCACAGCATGAATGCAGGACATATTCCATGTCCACGTTGAATGGAGGGTGAACTAATCAAAGAGAATAAGCAGTGAGGGTTAAGAGCTGTTTTTTACAACCATATTTGACTGTTAGCAATTTGAGGTGATTCTGAACATCTTTGTTTAACCAGAGTCCATGGGATCAAAGTAGTTGTGGCATACAGCAGATCTGTGTAAACCTGGATCAAGGAAGGCTCTAGCCTGGTGCAGCTTCCAAATGGTTTTTCATCTGCTTTTAAGTCTCTCTGTCATCGGACACCTCAGGAGCCTTCTTTTGTTGTAATGGATTCCATACTGGTGTCAAATGCTCCTGGGATCTAACCAATTGAACAGGTCACGTGTGTGACCCTAAGACTTTTTTTTGTTTTGTTTTCACTTCTAATCTGCACAGAAAGTTGCTGCTTGCTTGGACAAATGTGGCTGAGTTCAGTGTAAAGATAACTTTGGATGAACTGATCCCTACTCTCACCTGTGCAAGTGAAAGGAGAAGTAAAGCTTAGAGATTTCAACAATTGCAGAGGTCCCATTTGGGCAAAACACCTGCTGAGGCACCAGGCAGAGCAAGCATACGTTTGACAGTGGAAAGAAGGGGAAGATAAGGTCGCTCCATGTCAGTGAGTGAAACATAGCATTTTATTTGTCCCTACCTACTGCCCACTCGCAATTAGGGAGCTGAGATGTACACCCCCGTCATCAACGCCAGCCATCTGTCCTAAATCTGACTGGACCATCATTAGCATCATGCTTTCTGAAGACAGGGGCACAGATGCTTGTCCTGCTTTATTTGGCTTTTGTTAGGAGAAACAAAATGCAGAGCAGCCTTTATTTTATGTCACCATTGCTGCTCTATGTCTCCAGTTCCCACATCATAACACTATCCTGCCAGTTGTTCATCCCCTGCAACTCCTTCTCTCCATGGGGCATCTAGAGGCTGTGCTCTCGTGGGCATCTCAGAAGTAGCTAGCAGGGATAACAATTTCTGTAGCATTGATTCTGCTTGTAACTACCCAGGCCAGCGTAGAAAAGTAAGCTTAATCATTTTTGCATTTTTCAGAATGAGTTTGTGCTTTTAAAAATGTTGGTGGCATTTTGAAAGCCACATCTGTGTAGCCAGCCAGTCTCGCTCCTGAGGACTGAATATTTGTCAGGCTCTTAACTGGCTGTCAAACACTGGGATGAGAGTACTGTAGATTTTGCATATTTTGTTCGTGGTATTTGGTACAGTAATGGGAGCTGGGTGGAAGCATATTCACTGGTGCAAAAAATTTCCTTCCAGTGGATGCAGATGCCTCATCAGCTTTAGCCAGCAACTGATCCACCCCCAAGTTGAGTGTAAATCACATTAATACCTTGTGCTTGCTGCTGCTGTTCAGACAACAGCTGCTGGTGTTGGAGGAAGCACAGACAACGCTTGCAGAGGTCCAGCCTAGAAAGAGCACTTGGAAAGCACAGTCAGGCAGAAGTGCTGATAATAAACTGTCTATTAGCCTTTTAATACATGAACTGCTCTCATATTACTGAGCCTTATGTCAGTGGGGAGCACAGTCTCTTTAATTAATTAATTAGGTTGTTCTAGCTTTGTAGTGTTAGGTTCAACTTTTTAACAATTCCTGTGGAGTTTCTTTCTCTTCATCACCAGGAAGCAGAAGGCTTCTTCCAAACCTGTTCTGCAACCGTATTTTTTGCTTTTGTTTCTTGGCCATATTCCACTACATTAGAAAGAGACTGGCAGCAGCTGAAGGGTGATGAAGGGATCCTAAAGGAATCCTAAAGGAATCTGAAAAGGAAAAGGAGTTAGAAAATGGAATGAGTGAGGGCCAAAGAGCATATGGCCTTTCTGATCAGGCCAGCTGACTTTGTAACCAAATTGCCAGAAGAAGTTTTTTTAGCTCCAGAAATGAAAAATTATTGCTCACTTCTAACAAATAATAACAGTTTCATCAACTCTATTAAAAGAAGGGGAAAAAAAAAAAAGAGAAAAGGACTGGGTATGGTGTGGTTGGTTAAATCTGCATCCTGGGATGGATCACTTGCTAATCTTACTGACATCAGTATCTGCTTGGTAGGTGGTGGGTCTTCTCTGTGTCAAGGAAAAGTAAAATGATACGTAGACATGAAGTGGTGGAAATATTCTGGACTTCTTCCAGAGCAGCTTTGCTTTGATGCACTGCTAAGGAAGGATCAGACACGGGAGCAGGGAGCACATATCTTCCTTTTCAAATGAGTAATGCAGTGAAGAGGGCTGGGGAGAAGAGATGCTTTCCACCTTAACTACACCAGCTAACTATAAAACAGGAATTTGAGAATGTGACCAGAGCATAGTGCTGAGTTCTAATGCCACATTAGCAACTTTACGCCATCTGGTTTTATGTAAGTATCTTGACCTTTATTTCCAATTAAAATCCATGGAACAGTAATGTTAATTACCTGTTTCAGCTCACTGATTGATTTATTAGCATTCATAAAGCATTTTCAACATTAAAGTATTGCCATCAGATTTTAATCTAGTCCATTAAAATAAAGAGCTGTATTTAGTTTCAGATCTTAAATATACCCTAGGGTCCTCCTGCCAACTGCTGTGGTTTTTACAAGCACTGGGGTTTTTTGCTTTCTGAAAATCCCCACAAAGATCTATCACATGAACAAAACAAACAAGCTGAAAACATGGATGCTTTCTTTCTTATTTTAGCTGTAGTACCTCAGGAGTTTATAACAATAGTAAGGATTGTCCTTTAAGTTGATTGTGGTGCTTTATTGGAGGGGTAGAGAATGCAAAAAGTGCAGAAGTGAATATACTTGCCATCACATGACATTTTCTTACATCAGCCTAGCAGACAACCCCCTGACCTCAAAATTCCTGTAAAAAATTCATTTGTGAGAAAACTGTCAACAGGCAAACATAGTTTTTTCATGCCAGCAAGAATAACTGCAGTTCTTTTGTACTGCAGTGATAAGTTGTTGGCTATTTAATTCCGGGCAAACTGATGCCCCACCAAGATATCTGTGTGTACTCTGAAGTGCAGAAGGGAGTGGATACAGGGGTTTACTGCAGTAGGACACGGTGGCGTGTCTTGTTTTCTATCTTTTAAATCTGTAAATCCGTAATGCAGATGTATGTCAAAGCACAGCGGAGATTATCCTTCTAATTTACACTGGAAGTTGTACCACATGCATCGCTAAATCACAAGCTTTCTGGGATTTGGACAGGATGGGCACAGTTTCTGAAACCATGTGTTTTGTGTGCGTGCTACTTGTCTTTTGAATACACTCAGGTTCACATTTTGAGAATTTTTCATACAAGGAAGAACTTTTTCTAACGGCTTAAAAGGAAAATTTCAAGTATTGTAACTTTTGTGGCAGGATCCAGACAGGTGGCAGTTGCCTATACTGCAGATTTGTGCTTGCCCTGGAGCATGACATGTTCCTGCTGGGCAGCTTTATGGAAGCGGTGGCACAGAGGTGTCTGTAGTAGTACAAAAATGGTTTCTGACAGCCTTGTTAGGACTTGAATTATTCTGCCTCCAAACAGTAGGTTAATTCTAACCCTTCTCTTCCTGAAAGTACTCTGGTAACTTGTCAGTTGTTTGTGAACGACCCTTCTGCCGTGCAGGAACCTGCCAGAGAATGAGCAGGAGAAGGCAGCTCGGCTAGTTTCACTATCCAAAAAAGTGAAGGCTGTAAATTTTATGACATGTATATATAGTCTGTGCAGAACTTTTGTAGATGTTGAGGATCAGCTCACCATTTGGACTGCTTGGTGCTGATCTACACATGGTGGAAGTCCCTTTCTGGGCCAGCCTCCCCCCAGAACCTTGATTCCCCATCCTAAACAGATCATACCTCACACGTGCAAGCAGTCATTTTCTAAAACCTCTGAGCTGTTGACTCCTGCTGATTTATGTTGCAGAGTCCAATGAGCAATAAAGCACAATCTGCTCAGCATCTTAGTTTATGTTATGGCCTGCTCAGGCTGGGCAGCGTAAGTTTTTGCTTCCTCTTCACGCAGGATGCATGTACTTTGAGGAATGCTATGTTATCTCTTGGCAATTATATGACTGAAAGAAGTCCTATGCAGGCAGTTGGTGTATTTAGGCTTGTTTGAAACAACAAGCATTTAGGCTTGTTCAAAATGAAAATGTTGATGTTTCTTGTCTTTCTTGGTGGTATCTTGTTCACACGACAAAACCAGTTGTCAGAGCTCATCTGCACGGGGAAGTCTCACTGGTTCTTCTGGTATAATTACACTGGGGAAGTTATACTGGTGATTTGGAGTAGACATGCCGCAGTAAGAAAGGAGTGGTTTTCTTTTTCCCAGTTTGGCTTATACGGCTTCTAAGTGATTGGAATTAAACCTGAGCAAGGTGGGTTTAGACCTCTGTAGGATATTACGCTGATCTAAATTGGTCCTTATTCACGGTACTTTGGATAATAACTGTCTGTTTTATGCTAAGTATTATACTGCAAGAGAACCAGTCTGATTAGTGGGTACTACTGGGCAAGACTCTGCTCTACGAGCAGAGCATCTGGGGAGGCACAGAAGAACAGTTTTCAGCTGGAATTCCAGTTCTCTCAGGTGCAAAAAGGAATGCTCCCCGATGCTCCTGTTGTACTAGGATTTGCACTTGCAACTTGATGCCTGCAATTTTCTTCTCTTTCTACCTTTTTTTTTTTCCCCGCATAGAAATTGTGGATGGCAACGTTAAAATGACTCTTGGAATGATCTGGACCATCATCCTTCGTTTTGCCATTCAGGATATCTCAGTTGAAGGTAAATCTTAGTTCTTTCCAGCCACCGTTCAACAATGAACAACTGGGGTAACTAAATGGCTTTGCCACTTAAAAGACCCAGAATGTGCTCTTAGGTGAGTCGCTGGAAGATCCTAGGGAGCTGCCCTTCCCAAGCTGCTCTGTTGTCTCTCTGACATTTCTGGCCAGATTTAGGTATACTGAGAAGAGTTTTTCACATCCTCTTCTTGTAAGAGATTTTAAGAGCAGCTCAGAAGGATGGCTAGGCCCGAAAGCCAACTTTGATGTTGGAATCTATTGCATTTCTTGCAGGCTGATTGAGGGACTAGCACTGAAAATGGACCTCTTAGAAGTCCTACAAAACTCTGCCCTCTAATCCCAAAAAGCTATCTCCTTATTACAGAACCTTATTTAGAAAATAATAGCAACAAAACTATCCCAGTAGACTCTTCCAAACAAGGAATTATCTGGCAAGTGAAATTCAATAAAGCACAGTTTGGTGCAGTCTCTACCAAAGAGGAGTTGGTCATGTTTTTCTAGCATATGCTCCAGACACTCCTGTTTTCTAAGAAAATGAGTTAATTGGTGTGCTTGCTTTCTTTCTCTAGAGACATCTGCTAAAGAAGGACTTTTGTTATGGTGTCAGAGGAAGACAGCCCCATACAAAAATGTAAACATCCAGAACTTCCATATCAGGTGAGTTACAGGCAAGAACTTAGCTTTACAATCTGTGTTATTTTCATATGTCTCTTGGTATACTGAACAATGTTCCTGACAGACGTCCCAAGGCAATGCAGGTGCACATTACACAGTAACAATGTAGTCCAGAGAGACACGTAGGAAATTAAAGGCAGAGGTTATAAAAGGATCCACATACCTACATCTCAATTCCTTATTCCAGTTACAGTTGCTGCTTTTGTAAAGTTCTTCAGAGTATGAGGTCCTCTGAGAGCAGCATACAAGCCATGGGCTAAGCAAGACAGTCTTTGCTCTGTGAAAACTCTGAACACTTTAGAAGCCATGAAGTAAGGGCTGCACCGGAAGCTTTGTAGTATGTCAGAGTTGGGAAGGGATGAGAGGTTTTCTTCCTCTGCTTTTAATGTTTCCAAACTGGCAGATGTTCTAGTGAAGATTCTGCATAATAGTGCTTTTTCCAGCATGTCTTGGAGAGCTGTATGAACCACATAAATGCACTTTGGTGCCATCCATGCTAGCCAGTACTGTAGTAGAGCTAGCTATGGGCATCTGCCTTTTCCATAAGGCATGCACTTGTTCCTCCTTTAGGGCTTGCTCCTCCTTTAGGGCTTGCGCCTTTTTCAACTCTGAGCTCTACACCTGTCCTTGCATGCTCCAGAGGACATGCATAGAGAGTTCAGCATGGAGAACAGCAAAAAGGAGGTGGCAGTGCAAAGGGCAAGTCCTAATCACAGTGGATTTTTGTAGGGATTGAAAGAAATCTTTATTGCAGTCTCGTCCAGGTACAAGATATGCCTCCTTCCCAGCACTTACAGAAGCACAGTTAGCCAGAAACTAAACTAGAATTAGTCATCCTCCTGTCTTCATGCCTTACCTCATGCCCATCACTGTGTCTCTACCTGGCTGAGCACGGTTCATTGTGCTCTCTTCTGTCTCTCTCACAGTTGGAAGGACGGCCTTGGTTTCTGCGCTTTAATTCATAGACACCGTCCAGAACTCATCGACTACGGGAAGCTACGAAAGGTACCACTCAATTTGTTTGTTCAATCAGATGCTTGGCTCCTTGGAAGTAAAGAGGGAGAAGAAGAATTAGCTTGATACACATAATTGGAGAACTTCAGCACAAGCTGGCAGTTGTGAGGACTGGGGTGGAAGGAAAGAGGGATGAATCAGTACATTCAGGCTTCTTAGTGAAGCATGAAGTTAATGAGCTTCCTGCTTGACTTTCCCTGCTTTCAGACTGCCTTATGAGAGACACACATGCCCCAATCCTAGCTGATGAGCAAAAGCTGGCAAATTCAGTAGCACCAAATGTGAGACTAGTTCTGTGCTAATGTCACAGACTAATGAGTCAAATCAGACTTAACATTTCTATGGAGAGTTAGATAGAGAACAGTTACTTGGTGTTCAAGTGCAAAAGCTCATTGAGGGGTCTGTGTGTCCTTGTTGGACACGTCACATGCTTCCAGCTTAGCACTGAGCTGTCTGCAGTACTGGGCTTCTCCTAGCATGTAGGTATCAGATGCCAGAAAAGCATTTGCCGTAACTCATTTTTACTTTAAAAATTGCCACTGGTAACATGATATCTAGCTGCTCCAAAGTCTGCTTCGTGTGTGTCTTGGAGACAAGATTGCTAAGTGGATGATGAGACTAAGCATTCGGTGGTTTGTGCTGCCAGCAGTGTCTTGACCCAGCAGGATGATGGAAGACCAGACTGGGTTCCCATCCCACTGGCATTTCTGCTGTCTGCTGAGATCCAGTCTCACTATATCTGCACACACATGGAATGAAATGTCACCAAGAGCATAATTCATGTGTCATTACTGGGGCTAATACACAAAAAGTTCAACCATCTGATCTCACAGGCTGGGAGTTATGAAGTGCATACGTACTCGATGTTAGCTAGGGAAATAAACATAGACACCCATCACTAATAGGCCTGGGCTCTTGGATCACTGTGCAAATAGACAATATGTAAATGACTTAATCAAATTAGCTGCATCCTTGAGGCAATGAGTTACACAATCTGATCTGCTTTTCAGTAACCTTTTAGATCTTTACTGTCTTGCAGAGAAGTCAGTTATATTATCTGATCAGTCTTAGTGTCTGGAGCCAGCACATGACGAATAAACAATGGGGAGAGACTGTACCTGTTTACATAAACAGCAGCAATAATAACAAAAGGAATTACTAGAGCTACATATTCAATGCCTGATCTTGGGAAAATAAAAGCAGCTAAGCAACATGCATCTGACAAACCCAGCCAGGTAAATGCTACATCACGTTCTGCTATCAACAAAGCCCTAAGCCAAACCCAAGTGAGAGGAGAGTGAGGGAAGGTTAGTTGATCATATTGCCTGCAAACTTTTTAAGGTGAAAGAGAGGGTGATTGTTCTAGCCAGCATGAATGTAAATGGGAAGGGATTTGTCCTCCTTGGAGTACGGTTGAAGCATCTTTTGTTCTCCACTTGCCTTTTATCCCTTCCTTCATCAGGTTCCCTCTACCCTCCTGCAGTCTTCTGACTCTTTTTGTATCATTTTTATTGTTGTTCTGCTTCAATTACTCTAAAGGCATGAGATTAAATGCGTGTTTGAGAACTCTACCATAGCTGAAATCTTGAGCAAATAGCTGGGAAGAACTTCACTCAGAGCCTAGCCTTTAGCTCTGGCATCTGACATGTGTTAAGGGGAAGCTGCCTTTTTTATGCTAGATCTTTGAAACCCATTTGTAGAATGTATGAACATGGCACCTTCCTAAACATAGTATTTGCCTGGACGGTTTCTGTCACTTGCTTCCTTCTTTACTGATTCTTTCTCCTCCCTTTGACTCAGCTCAACAGATTCTTGCGGGTCTCCTTGGAGCCTACTTGCCCTCTCCCCCTTCCCTCAAAAACAAGCAAACAAACAAGCAAACAAACAAACCAACCAACCCCAACATTTTGAATCATTGCTGTCTCTGCAGGGGACTTATCTTGCAGAGAATGACATGAGAAAGGCTGCTGAGAAGCAGCCATCACAGTGGATAGCAGATAAGAGGTCCACCTCCAGGTCTCTTCCAGTTCTGGGGAATGATTAATGGCATCTCAGTTGTGTGTGCCTTTGTTGATGTTGTGTGTGTTTCTGTGTACGCACACACACATATAAGATAAAGAGGTGAACATCAGTCCAAGCTGTCAAGAGGTCTGCATTGTACCTCTTGTTTGAGCAGCATTCTTGTGCAGTTTTAGTGTTTTCTGCTCCTTCACAGAGGCTGTGTCTATGCTACACATCCTGTATTGGCAGTGTATGCTAGCAAAAGGTAGCTGCATGTCTTCCTCCCAAAAGTTAGCGACTTCTCTTGTCAGCACAGTTTTGTATTGAGTTTATGTTCTAGCTATTTTTCCTAGTCTAGCCGTATTAGTGGAGAAAGCACATTTCTGTCTACAAGCACTGCCTAGATGAAGTTGCTCGTATGGTCCAGGCCCCAAAATAAAAGGTACAAGTCCACCCAGCTTCGCGTAGGTGATTCCCTGACACCACAGCTACTTATTTGGTTAGATGGTTCTATTCAGTGCAGGTCTGTCTACTATTGTTCAGCTCACTATAGATAAGATCTCGAGATTCAGCTCATGGTCTGTGTGTGAGAGATATACAGAAGATGGGGGTTCCCTTCCTCCTTTTACACCTGACTGTAGCTCAAGTGTGAGCCACATCTAAGGTCTTTTTATGAAGAACAATGGTTGACTGATGGCTCAGACACTGCCTCATATACGGCAGTCCATATAGAAACGTGGTCTGTGTACTGCCATGTTGAATGCGTTCATTACAGATAATCCTGCAAACAGGAGTTGTACCTGTTGGATTTCTTTCCTAGTGTTCAACTTTGGCAGATATAATAAATGCTTGCTCTCTCTCGATTTTCCTCCCCCTCCATCTCCTTTCCTGATTGCTAGTTAATAGAAGACTTTTTTTTATGTCACACTGCAATAATTTCCATGGCAACCTTGTGTGCTGCAAGGACTTGGAAATAGCTGCAGGAGGAGAGAAGACTCCCCGTGTGAGTTAGGGTTGTGGCGAAAGAGGAGGAGCCATGGTAGTCTTTAGTCAGCAAAAGCAGAGAACCTGCCAGTTGGGCACTTGTTTAGGGCAGTTTTGCAATCTGCCAGCGCTAAAACGATGTAATTCCTCCATGGTAAAACTATAGCTTTCCTCGCGGTCGGCCCAGCTAGTACCTGGCAAGTTACTGTTGCTCTTTGTGTCTGTCATTTCTGTATTTACATAAGCGGAGTGGGAACTGAGGTACCTCTGCAGAACCTCATCTGGGTCATGCTCTTCTGGGGTGTGTGTTTCAGCTGTGGAAGGAATCACGGGACAGGTGACTTGGCTTTTGTTTGCTCTGCTGCATTTGGGCCCCTAAAGTGTGCCTGCAGCCATGGTGCTGCAGTGCTGCACTGTGAAGCTTGGAGGTGCCTGGCCAGTCTTTACTACTTTATACTGCTTGCACCCATTTTTAAATGTCTGTCCTCGCCAGAAAGGAGGACCCTGGGAGCTACTGACCTGTCAGCCTCACCTCTGTGCCTGGGAAGATCAGCGAATGGATCCTCCTAAAAGCTATGCTAAGGCACATGGAGGACAATGTCATCAATGACATGGACAGAGGGATCGAGTGCACCCTCAGCAAGTTTGCAGATGACACCAAGCTGAGTGGTGTGGTCAACGCACCTGAGCGAGGGGATGCCATCCAGAGGGACCTGGATAAGCTCAAGAAGTGGGCCACTGTGAACCTTGTGAAGTTCAACAAGGCCAAGTGCAAGGTCCTGCACCTGGGTCAGGGCAACCCCTGGTATCAATACAGGCTGGGGGATGAAGGGATTGAGAACTGCCCTGCCGAGAAGGACTTAAGGGTACTGGTGGATGAAAAGCTGGACATGAGCTGACAGTGTGCGCTTGCGGCCCAGAAAGCCACCCATGTCCTGGGCTGCATCAAGAGAAGCATGGCCAGCAGGTCAAGGGAGGCGATTCTGCCACTCTGTTCTGGTGAGACCCCAGCTGCAGTCCTGCATCCAGCTCTGGAGCCCTCAGCACAGGAAAGACATGGACCTGCTGGAACAGGTCCAGAGGAGGGCCAGAAAAATGATCGAAGGGCTGGAGCACCTCTCCTGTGAGGAAAGGCTGAGAGAGTTGGGGCTGTTCAGCCTGGAGAAGAGAAGACTCCGGGGAAACCTGATTGTGGCCTTTTCAGTACTTAAAGGGGGCTTACAAGAAAGATGGGGACAAACTTCTAAGCAGGGCCTGTAGCGATAGGACAGGGAGTAATGGTTTTAAACTAAAAGAGGGTAGGTTCAGGCTAGATGTGAGGCAGAAATTTTTTACAATGAGGGCAGTGAAACACTGGAGCAGGTTGCCCAGAGAGGTGGTAGATGCCCCATCCCTGAAAACATTCAAGGTCAGTTTGGATGGGGCTCTGAGCAACCTGATCTAGTTGAAGATATTCCTGCTCATTGCAGGGGGAGGTTGGACTGAATGACCTTAGAAGGTCCCTTAGACCCAAGCTATTCTATGAGCCCTTTTCATGGGAGTCAGCTGAAATGGGTAACTTGAAATAATGATTAGCTGTTGTTCGATGGGATGGAACCCAAAGCAGTGGAGCTTGGAGGGAATTTTGTAGGGCTCAATGCACTGTTGTAGTCTTGCACAAGCACCCAGGGAAACCCAATCTCTTGCACAAAGAAGCATCACTTTTGCAATGAGCAGCTCCACTGTCCATGAGGGGTGAAGCTTTTCCCACAGGCAACAGGGTCTTGCTCAGGTTCAGCGCTCTGCTCATCTCAGAGCTAGTCCTGGACCTAAGTAGCTTGCTTTCAGTAGCACTATCTGTAGCTTTATTCCCCAAGAGACTGTGATCTCACATCTTTCTTACATATGAAGTAAAAGTCTGCTGGCTTCATCTAGGTGAGTCTCCAGTTTCCTGCATGTTAAGACTTCCAGCCCTTCCTTTGGGAGTGCCCAAGCTCAGTAAGTTTTCCTATCAGGAAACCTCTCCCAACTTCCAGCTTTAAATTTCTTTTTAACCTTTGGCAACATCACTCCTGGTGTTGTTATCTGCAAACTGATAGGAGAGCTATCTGCTGTGAGTTTGCTCCTCCCTTTCCTCCAGGAGAGGCTGATGGATCTTTGGGCAGCTCATTCAGATGGGTTGGTGCTAAGGAAGGGTGTTATTACTCAACACTCTGTCAGGGCGTTAGGGTGGTCGTCGTCAGGATAGGTTGAAATTTGGTAACGGTGGTGACATTTCTGCAGAAGCAGAAAATAGCACATGGACTAGGGGGATACTGGCAAGGGAGCTGCCACTTGGGATTTCTGGATGCTCCTGCACTTGAGTGAAAGAAAGTCTGTTATTTCTCCTTCCTAAATGGAGCTAAGGCCCTGTCTACACAGAGTGGACATGGCATGTTGTATACCAGCTAGTCTCACCTCCTCAGATAAGGCTTTTGATTACACTTTGTATTCGTAGAGGTTTCTCCACAGCAGGCAGGAGACACAGAGGCTGAAGTTGAAATGGTACCAGCCTCTAATTCCATGGCATAGGGTGGTTCCTTGGAGCTCGAGGATAGTAAAAATCCCCTGCCTGCACCGCTGTTAAACTCTGAAGAGGTGGATGGAGATATATCTGATGTAGTCACCATTGAAAGTGTATTATATAGGGATAAAGTACTATTTGATGTTGAGGTGGGGGCCTGTTATTGTGTGTGACAGCTGCTTGTTTCATCATGGTGTGCCCACACAACATTTCCTCACTTAATATTGACTTGTCCCAGTGGACTAAATATGGATCACTGGTTGTGTCTGTTTTGATGGCCTCTGTATGTGATTTAATTTGGTAGGTGAAACATTGCTGTCTACTGGAGACATTCACCCAAAGGAATATGATTCACCCAAAGACATGCCAATGTAATTCATGCATTAATTCCTAGGGAAATGTTGCAGGAAACTGCTTTTCAGAATAGCTCAGTTTCCTAGTTTCACGAGGGCTGTAATCCAAGGGCGACATAATGACCAGTGCCATAAAGGAAGTTCTGTGCATGCCCATACCCTGTCTGCTCAAGCCTGCCTAGCTTCATCTTTCATGCTGGGTGGGTTCAAAGGAAACTGCCTGTTGATTAGAGTTCAGGCACCACTTTGTCTTCCAAGTCAATGCAGTAAGCAAAGGCACATGATCTCAAATAGAAAAGAAACAGAACATGGATGCCACTCTAGAAAGAAGGTGAAATAATTATACTCCTTATTTCCTCATTTTTAAGGTAGGTCTCAGTGTGAGTGGCACAAATGACCATACAGAGAGTACCACCCCATCCTTCCTCTCTCCCGAAAGACACTTAGCAAACGTGGTGACTAAATGCTAGCAGCTTATGCACAGCCCTTCCTCCAGCAGAAGCTGCCTGTCTTAACAGTAGAAACTGATAGTGCAAATGTAATTTGTCATCCATGAAGTGGATTGATCCTTCAGAATAACTAAATAGCATGGTTATACAGGAATATAGGAATAAGGCCCATATGAGGGTCTCATACAGGCTGATAGGTGTCTTGGGGCTGATCATTACGTTTGAATACTGGAAGCAATTTGCAGAGGTCTTTCACTTCTGGTAACATCTGCGTCTCATATTCTCTTCTGTGGTTCTTTAAAATCTAGTTATCTTTGTGATATGACTCATAATGTGATAAGTCACGTTTAACTTTGTTTAGGATTTGATTACTGTATATTGATGCCTGTATCTGAAGTACATCCTGCCACAGCAGAAGGTTTATATATAGAGGAATAGAAATGTACTAAGGAAATGACAAGTCCTGTGCAGCGCCTAGGAGGAAAAGCAATACTCAGACAAAATGGGTACTTTTATATATATTTGTTTGGTAGAGATTTGTTAAAACATTTCTCTTCCTCCCACTCAACTGGTGTTCAACAAACTGTACACTAGCTAAGGACAGCACCCGTTGCAGATGTTGTTACTATTTTAGTATTGCTTAGATGTTCTAACAGATACACTGCTCTGCAGTTCTTTAAAATGGAAGTTGCAAACCTAATATAAGCATGAGATGTAAATGTGAGATGTGGCTGTTTACTATCAGTATGATGTGAAGCTAATTTTACTTTAAACTAGGCTTGAGACAAAATGTATTATTCCTTCTTATTGCAAGTGCATGGATTATGCATTAATTATTGTATCATGAGTCTCCAGGCTCTGCTTTCAAAAGGAAGCTAATTGTTTCATCCTGCTACGTGAGGATTTGCGCATCATTTCTTCTGGACAGCACAGTTACCTGAACCAAACCAAGCACAATAGCTCGGTTTTGAGAGAAAGGCTGTGTACCTTGTTACAAGTTGATGCTAATGCTCTGGCTCTGTTTCTTTCCCAGGACGATCCTCTCACTAATCTGAACACAGCTTTTGATGTGGCTGAGAAATATCTCGATATTCCCAAGATGCTGGATGCAGAAGGTAAAGTAGAACCCAATGGCTTTTAACTTGCTTTTTCCCAAGAAATTTCCCACTTCTTCTAGGTGGACTTGTATTGTACAAGAATTCCATAACCTCTGATTGCTGCCTCCCTCACCACGTACTAAATGTATAGGGAAAAAGTTGCTATGGAATAATGAATCACATGTTCTACTTCCATTTTCCTCCTGTGCCCCTCGGTCTTCCGAGTCTGGTGTGGAGCTCTTAAGCTGGGTTTGACACACTAGGCAGAGATGAGTAACACCTGGCTATGTCCACTGCTGACTGAAGTGTTCCCTTTCAAGGGAGTTAATGTATGGTGTAGGACCGCGTTCCTTTTGCTCCACAATTTTTTTTCTGGGCTCTTGCTGACATTGCTGGCCATCTTCCCTTTTTGAGGGCATGATATTAGTATTATAAACTGCTTCTTCTTGACTACTCAGAATTGTTGAGCATGAAGATCCCTCACTGACTCGGTCTGGAGACCAAGGCAGAGATCGATGTTGTTCAGAGGTGCTTTTGCTACTGACTGTGACTGCTGCTCTGAGGCCACTGGGACAGCAAGGATTACTTTTCAGAGCCTTGTCCAGGACCAGCTTGGCAATAGGCTTTGAAGACTGTAACTCTGGAGTACAAACAACAGCCTGAAGTAGTTCACTGGTTGTTGGCTGTTTGCCTGAAGGCAGCTGGTTTCAATGGTAGAAGCTGTATTTCAGGCTTGATTTGGACAGGAAAAGCAGTTAAAGGCTTTTGTTAAATAAGGGAGTGAGAGGGATAAGGGGGAAAGGTGGAGACAGGACAGCTGAACCCAGTGAACCTGTATTTGGGTAACTAGGATGTCCATCTTCTTAGGTAGTATTTCCCGTCCCCAGGGATGAGTCTTGCTTTCCCTGCATTCATCATGCTAAGGTCACAAAAAATCGTGAGGTTTCTGGAGTAGATTCAAGTGCTTCCTGACATTCTGTAGGAAATAAAGCCACCTCCACAATAAGTGGATCTAGCTTCAGGTCTCAGCAAAGTTAGCAGCTATGAAGAGGGCCCCTTGCAGGAGCTCCCATTGCTCTTTTCTGGTCACTCCCCTCCCTCATGGGGTGGAGCTAATGTGCATTCCTCCACACCATTAATTCTGATCTCTGGAGGTGTCGAGTTTCCCCGGAAACTAATGAAAGGGCCTTTTGAAATTCAAGCCATCGTTGTGTTGAAATGGAGGACAGGGGCATGGAAAGGAAGGGAGAAAGAATCTTTCTTGAAGAACTGCATGGAGGAATTGCAGTATAATATGTCTATAAAAGCCACATCAACCTGCTGCCAGTTTGGATTGATTCAACCCACCATTCACAGTAATGTTCTCAGGACAGGGAAGTGCTGTGACACGGGGAAGTGCTGTGACACGAGACATGCTGACATACGGCTGCATTAGCCTGGCCAGATCCTGGAAGCAATTTTGTCGTGAGGGATGGAAACCGGGAGAGTGATCCTGGCTTCTGAGAAAGATACATCTTCTGGGGAATGCTGGGAAGCCCTGTGGAGTTGCTATGACATGCATATATACCCCGGCAGGCCTCCTGGACAGTTGTGGTTCTCCCTCTCCTTTGCTGTCCTCCGACCAGTTGATTATGTTCTTAACGTGAGGTTTTTTTTGACAGACATTGTTGGAACTGCCCGTCCTGACGAGAAAGCCATCATGACCTATGTTTCTAGCTTCTACCACGCCTTCTCAGGAGCCCAGAAGGTATCGCAGGATCCCAAGCTCCCTCCACAGAGCACACCTGGTGCCGTTGCTAATGTCCAAACCTTTTTTTCTTTCTCTCTCTTCTCTCTAGCTACAGGCATCTTTATTATTATGTTCTTGGTAGAGTTGGCTATTGGTTCAAAGTGGTGCCCCAGACATAATACATGGGGCAAAGGATCCAGGAGTCCCATTTCCTTATAGTCAGTGGTACTTCCAGTGGCGCTTGTGTATGCCAGCACCTTGGCACGCACACAAACCCGAGGGAGTGGGGAGCTCTGCTGTCTCCATTTGCCTTCCAAACTGCTGCCCTGATGAACAAGGACCTGCACCCCCTGTTCCTGGGAAATCTGAGCTAGGATGCTTGGTCTCACAAAGGTGGAGACCACCACATAGTTGCTCTGCTCAGCAGGACACTGCAGCCTGCCCCCACTGGAAATGGTGCTAACACCTATTCGCTTTTTTTTTTCTTTTTTCTTTTTCAAAGGTGGTGGAACAGAGCTGACTTAGTGGTTTTATGAAGGGCTCGGTGAATACCCAAAGCTTTATCTTTCACCTTACATATGCTGCAGGTTCTTGCACCCTTGCTTCAGGGTCTGAACCTGCTGCTTTCTCAAGTTCTGCCGCAAATTCAGTTCCAGTTCACCTGGGGCTTACCAAGCATGTCTAACGAGAACGTCCGTGGTGATTTTGCAAACAGAGCATCACTTAGCACAACTGAGCTGCCTGGTTTTGTTCATTTGTTTCTTTTTGTCTCTCTTTTCTCACCCACCATACCATGCTGGAAATCGAGCAGTTGAGTCCTTGCTGTGTCTGACTTGGCCATTTTTCTGTTGGTAATGGAGTCGCTTAAGGGAAGCATTTTGTGGGTGAAACCTTCTAAACATGTCTCGCCAAAACTGGGCAGCTGCCTGTAGTTCAGCGCCGCAGGAGCTGGCAGCGCGTGTTGCAGCAGAGCAGGTCCCGTGCGGGGAGCGCCCTGCGTAGGCAGGCTCTGATCTCCAGCTCCTCGGCGTACGGAAGGGCCTCCAGCGCGGGCGGGTGTTCAGACCTCCAAACAGCCCTTTTGCATCCTTGTGCCAGGCCCCCGGACTGCAGCTGTGACGGCGCAGAGCCCGGATCCTCGGCTCGGGATCCCGCTGGATTGGGGGGTGGCAAGGAGGGAGGGAGGGAGGGGTGCCGCTTTGAGCCACAAGCCAACGCTGCTAGCCACCTTCTGATCCGAATTCCCAGCTCTCCGCATGGAAATCTGTTTGGCCTGTCCTGCAATGCATGATGGGAATTTTCTCCCCCTCTCTCACGCCACCCATGACTGTTTTGTTTTATTCTATGTGCTGCTTCTTACTTTATCCTTTCAACCTCTTTTCCTTCTCTGCACAGATATTATAGGCACGCTAAGGCCGGATGAGAAGGCCATAATGACCTATGTCTCATGTTACTACCACGCCTTCTCAGGGGCGCAGAAGGTGAGACTTTACCGCTAACAACCCCCTCCCCATTCCCTGCCCTGCCCACTGCTCCTCTCCGCTGAGGAAGGTGCCAGACCCCCGTCCGCCCCAGGGCACTTGCAGGGAAGCCCAGGGCATCCAGCGATGCACTTGGATGTGCCATCTGTATTCTTGCTCGAGAAGCAACGTAAACGTCCTTTCAGACAGGCTTGAGCTGCTCCTTCCCTCCGGTTTCACACCCCAGTGGAGGAGAAAGCGTTTGGTAAAGCTGACATCGAAAGGTGAACGAATGTCTGCCCCGACAGAGCTGGCATCCTTTCGGTGACTAGTGGGCACCATCCTGGCTAAGCGGTGTGCCTCAAAAGTACCACGATCACACCAGCCTACGCCAGGAGATCGCAGCTTCTCCCCCTTGAGCTGCCATCCTGCCTTCCACCTGCAGCCCCCCCAGGGTCAGTGCTCCTTTCCTAGGCCGAGTCATCTGTGAGCTGGTTACATAGCACTTACGTGCTCCAGCCACAAAGTCTGTTCCTACCAGGCCTTGAGCTTTCCCACACTCACACGCTTCTCCGTTCCTTGCTTTTCCCTGGTCATTCTTCTCTGTTTCCCCAAGCACCTATATGTTTTATTTCTCTTTCCTCCCCTTTGTCCATTTCCATAACTTCAGTCCTCCTTCCTCTGCTTCCTCTTTACTCCAGAGTCTCTTTGCCTGGCATTGGGACATTTGTCCTCACAGGAACCAAATGGTCGCAGTTTCCCCTTGGGCAAACTTCCTCCAAAACAGCAATTTCCCTGCAATCCTTTGAATAGAAGAAAAAGGTCCATCCTTTCCTCCCATGCCGTAGCCTAGCTGGGCTGCAGCCTTTCCACAAGATCACTGCTAATTTCAGACTGTAGGCTTTGGAGTAATAAAATCCGAAGTTCAAGACTGCATTCTTCATGTTACAAACAGATGTAAAATCTCCTTGCTGCACCCAGCCACAACTTCTTTTCTCCCATGGGGCCTTTTCTATTTGAGACACAGTCCATGTGTTGCCCAGCTTGAGGGCTAACTTGGCTCCAGGAAGAGTCCATCCCTTCTGTACAAAGCAGTGCTGATGGTCGTAGCACTGATGCAGATATCATGCTGGTGCTGGCTTTCAGAGGGCAAACACAGGCAGTAGGTTCTAGGAAGCAGCTCTTTAGTTCAAGCTTTTTGTTCTCTGGCCTCTTTCATATAAATTACGTGATACTGCCTTGTTTCCAAGGAACTGGGAATATGTCCCACAGGAGTGCAGTAGATTTGCCTGTTTGGCATAATATGAGTAGTCATGACTTTTCCGCTAGGATTCTGCTTTGTGGATAGTTCAAAACCTTTAAGACCAGGCTGCAAACTCTGGCCAGCTGATACTTGCCCAGTAGTCTCTGTAGCCTCAGAACTCATGCCAGCCTGGTGATAAGGCCTGCTGTTTGCCAGGTGCCCCTGAGGGACTGCTCCATGCTGTCTGCTTAACCTGAAGAACTCCAGATTGGAGAAGCAGCAAATCACAATATGAAGAGGGTTGTGGCCTGCTGCAGGAGCAGCCGTGCCCCTCGCCCATCCCTTCCTCTTCTCTCTGCGCCCATTCCATGCTTTGGAAACCTGCTCAGCAGGTCCCATGCTCTCATCAGCAATTTGGGTGGATGCTAGGTCTCCTGGGATAACTGAAAACGGCCTTTTACTGCCTCAGGACCTGAACTAAGTAGCCAGGGCAAGAACTAGAGATGGAGCTTCTTAGTTATTAAAGCTTCAGTCCCACATAGTCTAACTGGCTTATAGGGAAGATAAAAGATTTAATCATTTATTAATATTTTTAGCAGTCCTGATGGGCCAGCAACTCAACTGTGCCCTGGCAGGAGGGGCACAGCTCCTTTTTGGAGCTGCCCTAGCCGTACATTAGCCATCTGCTCTGTGACACAGATTCAAACGCCTGGGCAAATGCAAAGTGATTGCTGAGTACAAGACCCAGCTCAGATTGTAATGTGTTGCCTCATGCACGGTTAGGTGACTTACTATGATATCACTCCATTTTTCATTCAGATTTTTCATTACTGCCACCAGTCCTGAAGGGGAAGTCCCATGAGCCGCTTTCTGCTTCTTTCACTCTCTTATACCGAGCCTTTGAAGGTACAGGGTCCCCAGCCTGACATGTGTGTGTAGATGGCTGCTTTTTCTTTATGCCATGTTTTTATATATATATATATGTATTTTTAGGTATACTTGCTTTTGTTGGTTTGCTTGTTTTCTAACTGCTTCTGACTTTCACACTAAATGCATGCAGCTACTGGTTGGCTTAATATTTTGTACACTTGATTTCTGGGGTGAAAATTTCTAACTGACATTTTAACATTTTATTAAGAGATTGTGTTTGGCATACAGTATTCAGAATGGTCCTCTGAGGCCAGAGGACAGCAACAGGCAGGCATCTTCCCTACGTAGCGCACTGTGGGAATGCCTTCCTTTATGATCCTCCTCAGCGGAGACCTGGATCCATGAGCTAGAGAGACAGCTGACTCCACTTCCGTCCTAAGCAGTCCAACTCAGGGTTGAGAAGTACAGAAAAGACAGAAGGCAGAGAAATCACTGCTATTTTGGCTATGCAGATTTCCATTTGAGTCCACCAAGCACCACGTGCATATCGCACAGCAGCGTGGTATCGAGCGGCATGCCCTGGGCTTGCCCTCCCCACAGTCTCTGCGTGCAAGCAGCCTAGGCCTCATGGAAACATCTTAGCGTGCCACTCTTCTTCTACCTGAAAGTGTTTCACTGAGATTGCCATCACCACAGATCAGCTCATTAGCGGCAGTGTGGAAGGTATTTGTGGAGGTTACCTGAAAGCACTGGGATCCTTTTGTCCTGCCTTGCTCGGAGCAAGAAAGTGTAACACATTGGTCATTACATTAATGGTGGCAGTGGCCACAGAGCCTTTACTGATGCTGCAGCAGCACGCTGTTGCACAGAGCAGTCTGGAGTAGGCCAGAACCAGAGGGAAGCAAGTACTGGTAGGAGAGGCAAAGCCTCTACACTTCAGCCCTTAGTGCAGTACAAATAATGTCGTAATTGCTGACATTCAGAGGACTTTTGTATTTGGACAGATGTTCAACACACACATATACATACACATATATTTAAAAACTTGAGCAGCTGGAGGAAATCTAGTGTCAGATACAAGTAAATATGCCTACGCGAAATGGGGTCCCTCCTGCACAGCTGGCTGCTGCTGCAGTGAGTTCCTGGGGTGTAAAAAGAAGAGAGGTAAGAGTGTGCAGGGAGCTCCTCTCCTGGGATAATTGGGAATGAACATTTGGCACCACCAGTTCCCTGCAGTCACTAGGCATATCATGGTAGAGCTCTGGCAATGTCTTTTCGATATACTATTTGGTCCTATGTCTATAAAACTTTCTCTGGATATCAAAAAGCATCTATTAAAGTACAAACTTCAGTTAAAAACAGGTCAAAGTACAAACTTTCTTAAATGTAATCATTGTTTGCACTTTTTATGTATATTTCTTTTTAAGTGAAGTTGTTCTTTCTCCTGTACAGGTCCCTCTGATGTGTTCTAAATTAGTTAATATCTGTGTTTCTGCTAGCTGACGCACTTTGGTGAAGGGAGAGATATCTGAATATGTGTTTTTACAGCTTCTTAAAAATGAATAAAATTGCCAGATCCCCTGGACCTTAGCAGTCCATACATCACTGTATAGCCTACGAGCTAATTGCTATTCTTGCTGCCTTGCATCAGCTGCAAAAATTAGAGAATTTTTCTCAAATGGCCTTGGAGATTGAATAAACAGATAGTAAAAGGCCTTTTAAAAACAGAAAAAGGTTGAAACCTGCCAGCTATAAGCTCAGCAAAACTTCTTTTGGCATCAGTCCCCCACATAGTCTTAAGGCAGGACACAGCATTTGTAACTGGTCTGTTGTAGTGTTGGCATGTGCCCTCTCTTCTTCATCTCCGCTTAGCCTCCATAAGGAGGACTACTCCATAGGGGTCCTCTGGGTAGCTCTAGCACCTTCCCCAGGCTCCAGAGTGATAGCTGTACTGTGGTGAGGGGGTGCTGAGCAATCCCCTGACACCCATCATAGGGGCATGTCCTCCAAGGCTTTGTGGCATGGCACCCACCGTGATAATGATCAAGGGAGCTGATATCCACAGATAAGTGCTGTGCCAGGATCAGCCTGCTGTATGTTCCCCATGCCAAACACATGCATGGCACTCCAGGGCAGACTGACTGCTCCTGAGCTCATAGCTGGGATTTTTGTGATCCTTACTTTGTTCCAAATTTGTGTTTTATCATGTTCAGCTCCCTGCAGAGAACAAGGTTTTGATCCCGCAATGGGAAAAAAAAAACCCCAAAAGCGAAAACATAAATAGTAACAACAGGCTGTTTTTTTTGTGAGACTTGTTGTGGCAGAGTAAGCAGAAAAATTACCCAGAAAAGGGAAAAAAAGAATCCTCTTTTCAGCTGGATCATGAGACCCTGAATACATGGTAGGTGTCATGCGGCAAGATGCTGGAGGAGGTGGCCCTGTAATGAGTGCCAGAAATACAGGGAAATCTGGAAGACAGCTCTGCTGGGCAGAGTTTAAGGTTAAGAGGAGTACCTACCACTTTATCTTCCAAACAAAATTAGGAATTTTCCAAAGTCCAGTCTATGGATTAACTCTGTTTAGGTTATTCTTTCCTGGGGCAAAAGCATGTAGAGTCTCATCAGCTTGACGCCACTCAGTTACTGGTGTTGCAGCTCTGAATGCTGGTGAGGGGAGTGGAGAAGGTGGCACAAACCCTCTGTCTGTGTAAAGAGACAGCCGAGGTTCCTCTGGTACAAAGCGAACAACAGGGCCCCCTCATAGGAGCAGCTTTAGAAAGGGCACAGTAATATGGCTGTCTCACAACACATAGGTTGGGATCAGTAGAGCTGAAAATCTCTGAAGGAATGTATTCACCAGAGAAGGGAAAAATTAATTACTATAGAAGGTCAGATGGAAAGCAAAAAGGTCAGGAGAGACGTTTCGAAGTGCAGACGGGTTGCTAGAGCCAAGGGTAGGCGACTTTACCCACAGGTATGTAGCAGGAAGCTAAGCTGCAAGCTTTTGGGGTTTTCTTTTTTTTTTTCTTTTTTTTTTTTCTTCACACTTTTCCCTTCTTCTGTTTTTCTTCTCTTCATCAGGCGGAGACAGCAGCAAATCGTATCTGCAAGGTGCTGGCAGTCAACCAAGAAAATGAACAGCTCATGGAAGACTACGAGAAACTAGCCAGTGATGTAGGTGTCTACAGTGCTGTTGGTTTCTGGGTGGTGGTATGTGGAAAGGAATTGCGTTTAACGCTGATAACTAATCTCAAGGAATGCCATTGGCCCATGTTTCCCTGGAAAAGTCTTTCTTTTCCCCTTCTAGCTTGAGAAAAATCAAAGATCGAACTTACCTTAAAAGCAATCTACTTTAAAACAGAAAGCTTCCATAGAGCAGCTTTGAGTGTCTCAGTTTATTAAGAGCAGCTGTAGAAATGCTAAAATTAAAGGAAAAATCAAGCTGGTTTAACTTACATTCCTCAGGACTATACAACTTCGTAACATCTCTCATACAAATTTTATGCCGATATACTGCAGAAGTCAGGAATTGGATCAGAGAGAATGGAAGTTAGAGATAATTGAGGAAAGAAATATGCGTTTGCTGATAGTTGGAAAAAATCTGTATAAGATACAAGCTGGAGGCTGCTTTGGTTAACCAGGAAGGCTAACAGACCGACAGCTGTGAAACTAAAGAGGTGACCAAATGTGGACTGGAGTATGTTGGTGGAAGATAAGTAGGGAGGGGATAATGGAGAACAGGAAGGGCAAACATAGCCCATGAGCCCAGGTTTCAGCCTGCTCTGAAAAGCGTGGAATGCTACTCTGCTCACACTATAGACTGCCCATTGCATTAGCGTTTTGCCAGCTCCCAAAACAGGTTTGCTAAGGAGGGCTATTCAAAGAGTAGCACTGACTTCAAGGAAGCTAGAGTGGGAAAAGTGTAACTGGAGGCCAAAAATGGATTTCTCCTGTCAGACCCTTCTGGAGATACTATGACCTACAGCATCATTTAGTTATGCAGCAGTCCAGCAGAAGTCTAAGGCTTTAGCATAATCTGAGGACATAGTTTGGTCCTGATTGTGCGAAAGCTATGCCTTAAGCATGTTGGATTGGCAGTTCTGCAACAAGCAGTACTGCTTACTGTGATAGAGAATGGGCTGCTCGTTAAAAAAAAGTACTTCCAAAAAACGCTGGAAAAATTTTCTTTAGAAGCCCTGCTGGGTGGCAGAATCTTTCTGACAGGAAATGTAAGAGTAAATGGTCCCTAATGAGATCAGAGCAGCACCTGTAGTTTTAACAGAATTTTCAGTTGAAGGCTTCTTGTCATTGCTCTTTCCAGCTGCTGGAGTGGATCCGTCGCACCATCCCCTGGCTGGAGAACCGGGCCCCAGAGAACACCATGCAAGCCATGCAGCAGAAACTGGAGGACTTCCGGGACTACCGTCGCCTGCACAAGCCCCCCAAGGTCCAAGAGAAGTGCCAACTTGAGATCAATTTCAACACCTTGCAGACCAAGCTGCGGCTCAGCAACAGGCCAGCCTTCATGCCTTCAGAAGGGAAAATGGTCTCGGTGAGTGGGGGTAAATGCTCATATAAACCCTGATCAGGCCTAAAAAATGAGGCTCCTTTTCTGCCTATGGGTGGGCAGAACGTGCCCACCTTCAGAGTGATCTACTCTGTGGTAGGAACCCTGCAGAAGATAGTTCAGTGAGGCCAGAATAAGAGAGGATCAAGTAAGGATTGCTTCCCTGTATCTAAACCAGACTCTGAGGCTCTTCACAACTTGCGTGCCTTTATGAGATGTCTGGGTGGCCCTCATTTTTTCTAATTAAAAAGTGGTTGGGATTTGTTGAAGTTTCATGTGGGGAAGTGTTTCAAGAGGGACTCTCGTGTAGACAGGTATATCCTGATACTGCTAGTCCTGCTTATCTGATGTCTGGCGCTTTGTCTTCCTGACCTGTTTGCACAGCCCTGTGAGATTGAAAGCCCACATCCATTCCCTCCAACCAGTTGGAGCTGTGTATCTCATGGAGACTAATGCTGACGTACATCTTCACCCCCATCTTCTAACTTGCCTTTTCTTCTTGTACTCCTGTCTCTAGGATATAAACAATGCCTGGGGTGGCCTAGAGCAGGCTGAAAAGGGCTATGAGGAGTGGTTGTTGAATGAGATCCGGAGGCTAGAGAGGCTGGATCACCTGGCAGAGAAGTTCCGGCAGAAGGCATCCATTCATGAGTCCTGGACAGATGGTAATGCCAACCCACATGCTTCCTATTGCCTGACATAGTGCTGTCCCTTATGTAGGGAGGAAGAGATGGGTCATGCGTAGGTCCTTCCATGAGGTTTTCCTCTCAAGAATGCTAGGTTCATGTCTTATTTGATTACAAACTAATGCATGAAAATCAGCTTGATGTCTGTTCTGCTTACATCATGTGGCCACATCGGTATTCCCCAACTGTTGCAAAGTGAGAACGTTGGGTGGAAAAGAGCTGCAGAGCAGAGGAAAAGTTACCATACAGTAAATGCTGCGGTTGGCATTTATGGGACGAGCATAGCCCAGTTTGCACATAGTGAGACAAGTCCAGTATAAACTGTGACAGCACTGGCTTGAGCTGCACTACGTGCCCTTCTCTGTTGTTAACCGCAAACTGTCACTCCGTGGTTTGTCAGCGAGGGCTGCGCGTCTCTCGGCCATCACGTGCAGGGGGGCAGGGTGTCCGGAGCAGGGCAGGTGCCCTTCCGAGAGCCCCCGGGGCTGCCCGGGTGGTGGGGAGCTGGCTCGGGGGGCGCGGGGTCCTGCCTTCATTCTGCCGTCCTTTGGCTCCCTCCCCAGGTAAGGAAGCGATGCTGCAGCAGAAGGATTACGAAACGGCAACCCTCTCGGAGATAAAGGCCCTGCTGAAGAAACACGAGGCCTTTGAGAGCGACCTGGCCGCACACCAGGACCGCGTGGAACAGATTGCTGCTATTGCACAAGAGCTGAAGTACGGCACCCCGGCGCACGTCCCGTCCTTGGGGCCAGCGAGGCTTAATTGGCTTTGCCCTCTGCCCTCTGGAGAGCCGTAAATCAATCCCCATACAAAAATGCTGGGAAGTCCCAGTGTTTCCAAACAGTCTCTAGGATACTGCTCTCCAGTATCTGGACACACCAGAAGAGCAGGCCAGAAAACGGATGAGTCGTGGGTGCTGATGAGGGGGCAGCGGAATTATATTCCTAGGCCAAATTTCCATCCTCCTCCAGCTTGTTAGGCTGCTGTGAACCCTTTCCTAAAGAGTCTGACCTGCCGCTGATGCCTGCTAGGTTTCAGAGCTGTGACGCTGTCATGCTTTTCCAGGAACAGAGGCAAACATCAGAGGATACCAGGCTGTCAGTTGGCTCTCTTGTATCAAAAAAAAAAGTCCTCCTTATTCTGGCAGGAAAAAAAAAAAATCTGCTGATGCTTGAGCCCATCATAGCCTTGGCTGCCACCCTGGGCCCTTTGCTCCAGGAGTACTGTACCATGTGCACCCCAGTCACCACTTGCTTCGGGGCATCCTCACAGCCACTCAGCTCCCTCCCTGCTTCCCCTGGCTTGGAAAGCTTCACCTCCACTCCTTTTCCTGGAGTGATGAGTGACGCAGGTTACCAGGAGAAATGGGGTCCCCTCAGGGCGGGAGGTTGGTTGCTAGGGGTAGCAGGCAGGTGAAGAACTGGCCTCTGCAGCACAGGGAGAGGGATTTTGAAACCGTGCATGTTTCTTGGCAAAAACAGTCTGAACAACTTGGGTTTGACTTTGTTTCCTATTTTAAAAATATTTATATATCGCACTGGCCTATCTCAAGTTAGTGTCTGGGCTAAGACCAGTACTCTTGGGCTGCAGGACTGTTTTTCTCTAAAAAATCAGGATTATTGGATCAAGACCGTTATCTCCTTTAACAACACAGATTTACAGAATTGCTCCCTTGTCCGCTGGAGGATTGACCTTGGAACAGGAGAAGGGTTCAAGGCAATCCTCCATGTCAGTAAGATTAAAACTGAGGCTGGCTAGTCAGCGAGCATTAGCTGATCTCCTGCTTCCAAAGCACATGCTACATGCCAGCCAAAGCAGCTCCAGCTCTAAGAGCAACAGGGAAGGCTGGGCCCTAAGCTGGGGGAGAGACGAGTTCTTCCAAAGTGTGAGAACAGCGGGCTCTGCCATCCTTACAAAAGCTGTCTTCCATCTCAGCAAAGAGGCCATGCACTCAAAAACCACGCTGAGCTCTTCTCTCCCCCAGAGACAGACTGGCAGAGAGATGGAGAGGGTCTGGAGGAAGCCAGTGTGGCTGCCCGTGCCAGGCGTGTTTGGGGGCACGGCACATTGCACTCCCCAGCAGTAGTGGTCCAGCGCGAGTGCGTTACAAGCCAGGCTTTCAGAAGCAGTTCTTGCATCTGCAGTGCTGGCTCTGCAGCAATGTAGATCAAGGAACTGATCTGGATTAAAAACGCAGCAAAGAAAAAGTTATTTTTAGCCCAGATCAGTTTCCTGACTAGTTTATCCCAAGATTCCAGCAACAGTTGTGCCCACACACCTCAGGCAGGCAATACAATGGTGAGAAGCAAGGCTGCAGGAGGCAAGAGGAAACTGTTTAAACCTGCATTACTGCTTAGAGAAATGCTCATCAGGTAGCGCAGGGTCAGTTAGTAGCTCAGTAAGTTATTCTGCTTTCTCTTTCGAGGCTGGCACTTCCCAGCTTGGCTGGTCTCCCTGTCTGCAGGTTTCTCCCTCTTTTTCCATGTGCAGAACCAAGAGCACAAAGCAATACAAGACCACAAGCTTCAGCTTACCTCCATGCTCTCCTTTCCCCAGCCATACTCTTACCAGTCCGTCTTCCATGAGTGCCACCCTATAGACATCTCAGCAAAGCACTCCCTGTCAGGCATATAGGAGAGAAACCTACACTGTAATTCTGGGATTGTCCTAAATAAATGGATGGGTTGTGTAATTTAGCTGTTCCTTGCCACCCCAACTATGCAACTCTTTGAACGATCTTAAGCAGTTTCTTTGCATTCATAATAAAATTTGGTGCCCGTTCTCATGTACAGGTGCAGGCAGTTAGCCTGCGTGATGTTCTTAAGCAGAATGCTTGGGTATATTGCCCTGCTCATAATCTGCTTATTTCCAGTTTGAGCAGAAGTCTGTACTCCCTTCCCCTAGTGCCAAGTTATTCCCATCAGGCAGCTGGCACCAGTGTTTGTTTGAGGCCTTGGGTGGTGGTTGTTTTTCTTCCTGTTCTATGCGGTTTGATGTAGCATAACATACAGCGTCTCCAAAACTAGATACTGCCGTCTTCCTGGCTCACTTTACGCGCGGAGACCATGAGCTCTTTCTCTGAATCTGTCCTCAAGGCTGATAAAGATTTCTAATGGGTTTCTCTTTCTTCTCTAAAAGGTCATTATATGACTTTTTGTCCTTTTTTTCCCCCACCCCTTATAGCGAGCTGGACTATTACGACTCTCCCAGTGTCAATGCCAGGTGCCAGAAGATCTGTGATCAGTGGGATAATCTGGGTGCCCTAACCCAGAAACGTAGAGAAGCCTTGGAGGTGAGACATGTTAAAAGTTGGACCTTTGGGATTGCATGGGTAGGTCATTTGTGGGAAGAAAGCCGCAGTGGTGCACAAGCAACCCATTTCAGCTCTTCTGTGCACTCCTAGAACAACCCGGACTGTAAACGAGGGCTGCATTTCAGTATATTTAGCCTGCTTTTCCTCTTCCAGCCCAATTATGGTGCTGGTTTTTTGCTCAGGCTATTGATTTATTTCTACTTTTCTGTGTTTTGTAGTTTTGTTCTCCTTGAAAAGACTGTCCTTGTTTTGTTTTATTTCGAAGGACCTCAGATTTTTCCCTCTGAGGAAAAAATCCATCCTGTGTGTAATCTCTTAACAGCAGAGAGACTTGTACTGTAATGCCATCCTGGGAGCACCAAGGAGGTCTGAAACGAAGGAGCAGCTCAGACAGCCCACATATCTACATGATTATTCTTCTCTAACCATGTTCCCTGATTTTCTTTCTTCTTTTGTGCATGCCCAGAGGACAGAGAAGTTACTGGAAACGATTGACCAGTTGTACTTGGAATATGCCAAACGAGCTGCCCCTTTCAATAACTGGATGGAAGGGGCCATGGAGGACCTGCAGGACACATTCATTGTTCACACCATTGAGGAGATCCAGGTACAGAGCAGCCATTTGCACCAGTCAGGCTGGGACAGAGGGAAGTCGGGGGCTTCTGGATTCCTAGTGGTGTTGAATTTGTAGGTCACGTTTTGGTGCTTCTGCTCCAGTGAGTGAGCCTTAGCAATAAAAACAGAAAGGGAGTATGTTTTTCCTTGATTTCCTCCAAAAACCTGGATCTGAATAGATACAAAATATGCTCACACCATCCTAGCTGGACACAAAGAACTGAAAGTGTTTTTTTCAGACTAGCTCCAGAGTCTTATTAATGAAAGCCTGAAAACTGAGAGAATCTGTTAGGGTCTTGTGCAGTTTTTTTAACCCACATGAGCAAAGTTTAGTGCTGCTCACATGTTCTGGAGGTCAGTGGTCCCATGTAATGTCATGTCCAGTTCATTTAGTCCTACGTGATGGGATGTGCCATGAGGGCAGTTGTTGACCTGCCAGCTGGGTTTTGGTGTTGAGCACAAGAAAAATCAGAATTGTTCACTTGGGTGGTGGGTTACCATGTGAAGTGAAAGTCGTCTTGCCTTCTGAAAGACAACAGAGAGTGTATCTGTTTTCCCCCTTCTGAAAGGGTGTTATAAAAGCAACTTGAGGTATCTACAGGTAATTTTCAGACCTTTGAGAGCAGGAATTACAGTGGAGACTTCTTTTTTTCCTGCTTAATGGGCTCATGAAAAGAATCCCAAGTCAGCTCTTTGCAGGAATGGCTGACAGCAATGTGGCCATCAGAGGCAGCAAACGGGAGACCAACAGGGGACACTGCAGCCAGTGGTGGGCAGGGGTGGTGAAACAGCCCTAGCCTTGTATCGGCTCTGTTACTGAGCTGCTACTTTGTTCAGGAGAGGAGGGTGGAAGAAACAAGGGGCTCATTAAATCTTTTATAAAGCAGAACAAATCTGAACAGCATTTAAACACTTCCATCATCTCTTTGTGACTGTTTGCAGTATCCTTCCCAGCCCCCCAGACTTGCATTACATCTCTGTGGCCACTGCAGCAGCTGCAAAGTAATGAGTCACCGTGTCAGGAAGCAATTTTATAAAAAGTAGTTACAGTGCGTGTGTTGTAAGAGAGTGGTCAGTCATGTGGTTTACTTTCATTCCCTCTTCTGTCCACACTGTTCCCTCGATTATCCCTGCACATGCCTCTCTGTCCCCCATTCGTTTTGCTGCCTCTTTCCCTGCGTTTGCTTCCCTAGTCTTGATCTTCCAGGCTTCTGGGATGAAGTACCTTAAAGGCCTATAGAAGCAGTGGGAGATGAGCCAGGACTGGCTTGTCAGATGTCCACAAACTACCAGCAAGCGTGCCCCCACCGTCGGTCCTTGGAGCACAGTCTGGGCACCGCAGCGAGACGGGGAACAGAAAGGGCCTGTTGTGATCAGGGAGAAGGAGCTGCTTTTCAGCTGTTGCCTGTGCAAGTTTGCTGTAGGCTGGAAGACCTTCACCTAGTTCTGACTGACTCTGATCAGACTGAATCTAACTCTTACTATTCATCTGGAGTTATCTCAGGTGTAGAACTAGTACATACCTAGTGGGAGAAGAAAACCATGGTGCATTTACACTAGTGAGACATGACTGCTTTAAAGTAATGCTAGTAGTCAAATCTTCTTCCCAAAAGGGCTGACAGGCAGTCACTGAACAGTGTTGGAGAAATAGTGCTGCCAAAATTATTCCACCATTTTTTGGGATGTGATCTCTCTCACTGGTCAACATGGAACAGAAACAGAGGGAAAACAAGACTTCACGTTGTGTAACTACTTAAAACAGCCTGTTTAGTGATGCTGAGAGAACCTGAAAAGTGTAGCAGAGTAGCCTGCCTTGTATCCTGGGAATGTGTAAGCTTTTGCAGTCACTTCTTCAGGGATACATTTGCTGAAGGGGCTATTCAGTGACTAGTGCTCTTAGGCTTGCTTTGCTTCTGCTTTCCTTCTGCAGGGGTTGACCACAGCCCACGAACAGTTCAAAGCCACTTTGCCAGATGCCGACAAGGAGCGACAGGCCATCCTGGGAATCCACAATGAAGTCTCAAAGATTGTCCAGACATACCATGTCAACATGGCAGGAACGAATCCTTACACTACCATCACACCACATGAGATCAATGGCAAATGGGAACATGTGAGTTCTTTCCAACCTTGCAAGTTAGTGTGGGACGATGCCACTGCTCAGTCGCTGGGGCCCCAGAGAGTGAATTATTTACTCTTCAGTTACTCTCTTATGCTTACTGCTGAGCATTTTTTTTTGTTGTTTGTTTTTGGCTCAATTGCCACATGCTTGGAAAGTGAAAGAGATCTTTCATATAAATGCCTAAGGGGTGTCAGTTCCCTTTTACTTGCTGTTTTTATAATGAAAGATGCTAAGTTAAAAGCTTTGAGGTTTTCAGTCCTCAGTTGACCTGAAAAGCAAGTACGTGTGGCATGTGAGTCAGTATCCTTTTTCACCATTCAACCTTTCAGATGTTTTATCTCCACAGCCAAGTAGCCTTCCCTTGCTGTAATCCTAAAAGAGCAGCTACTCTCCATACCAGCTGTGCTTATGGTTCTTGATACCAAACGAGGTCCCCAAAGTGAGATCTGAACAGGTCCTGCAATTCAGTTAACATGAGCCACCAAAACCCAAGTCATGAATGGAAGCTTCTTCTGGTCTTCCATGGCCTGAGATGAGTTTGCAGCATGCATCTTACAGCAGATAGGATTCACGTACCATGAGCCTTCCCACCATGCCCTAAACTGTACAACTGCTTGTTTTCACTGCAAACACCCACTCCTCCCTTCCTTGTGGCAATTTCTACATTTACTCTACATGTGCCTTGGTATGTAGAAACCGCACACTTTGTTACCCTTTGCTGTAGGTGCGGCAGCTGGTTCCCAGAAGGGATCAAGCCCTGATGGAAGAACATGCTCGCCAGCAGCAAAATGAACGACTTCGTAAGCAGTTTGGTGCACAGGCCAATGTCATTGGACCCTGGATCCAGACCAAGATGGAGGTAGCGCTTTGCTCATTTTGAAACAGTCTGTTTTCCTCTATGATCTTCACTGATGTTTTATTCTTGGTCCTTCTTGACCACTGTAACAGTCATTCTTCCTTCAGGTTACAGCAAGAGAAACTTTCATAGGAAATATGGTAACTTTCATAGAAAATATGATGTCCATAGACAATACAGAGAATCCCAAGATCGGTATCAGTTACTGAAGTGCTTGTATTTTTCTTCCCCTAACTCTTTAGTACAGAGATAAAAAACATGACTTAAAATGGGGAACACTGGTATTTTAAGAGAGTTGTGTTTATGTGCAGCAAGTTAAAGACCCTACATCAGAAGCATATTATGTATAACTGCTTTTACAGCAATGGTCTTCAAACACAGGGCAAAATAAATACAGTTAGCATATCAAAGATCAGCAAAGGAAACTTATTTTTAAGGGAGATCTCTCTTTAGCGAAGATTTGAGTTTGAAGCTATTACTGACGGCAGGAGCCATAAAGAAGAGAGCAATTACAGAAATATGTCTTTATGAAGGGACTAAGTCAGTGGCAGACAGTACATCAGAAGAAGATCTGGCTTGGTACTTTACTAGCTTATGGACTGCAGTTTTCCTTTTTTTGGTATCCTTGTATTAGATGCATCTCATGTGACTCACCTCGCTTGGAAAACGTTCAGGGCTCTGCTAAAATTTTTGCTGACATTGTGTTGACTCATTTAAAGTAACTGTTCCATGAGATTTTCTTTTTTAATCATCATCCTGTGTGAGTGTGAATAGCTGCAATAAATATCAAGCGTGTTGAGGCTTGTCTTTCTAATGTGGTCTAACTCCTTTGGCTTTGCTAATGCAGGAGATTGGCCGCATTTCAATAGAGATGCATGGGACCCTGGAGGACCAGCTCAACCATTTGCGGCAGTATGAGAAAAGCATTGTGAATTACAAACCAAAGATTGACCAGTTGGAAGGAGACCACCAACAGATCCAGGAAGCACTTATCTTTGACAACAAGCACACCAACTACACCATGGAGGTAAAATTTTTGGCAGCAGATCAGCCAGCCGCATCTGCCGTGGCCAGTTAGCATCAGCCACATCTAGCTCTGGCAATGTGTTGTGGTTCTCCAGAAGATGGAGAGCTTGTCAGTGTGGCCAAGCATGCAACAACATGTCGCTGAATTTTTTTTTTTTGCCTTCCTGTACTTCATGCCAACCCATTCTGATGTACTTCCAAATATAGACAAAAGAAAGAACCTGAATGAGATCAACAGTATTGCTTGAAGAATTGGCTGGTCTCATTTCTCCTGCCACCTGATTGCGGCAGCCCATTAGCTGGGATTAGAAAGACCAGGGGAGTGATTTTGAGCTGCCACAGCCTGGCAGAAGAAAAAAGTCCAACAAAGGCTTTTTAACATCGGAGTCTGGCTTTCTCTGGACAACATGAGGTTTCTTGGAAGCAATCTGAGTTCAGCATGAGTCCAGCAGAACACAGGCGGGCTTTGAAACTTGTCTTTTGGTTTCTGGCCAGCTCTTCATTAAGCTACAGCAGAAGCAGTGGAGCACTAGTGTCTTCCAAGGACTGTGGTTTATTTATTTTCTTGGTAAGGAGAGTTTTCTGTCCAATGAAGTCCTGGAAGCACTGGATTTGATTCCCATTTGTGTTAAAGGCCCCCAATATGTTGCTCTGACAAGGCAAAGGAACTTTGCAATAGGACTGAGACTTTCTTAAGATCGGGAATTGGCCTCTTCAATATTTTGTTCAGTCAAAATTTCAGATTTTAAACTTCTGGTTGGCTCACACTGCAGGTGAGAAGGAAGCTTTCCTGAGCAAATGGACTGCTCCTGGCTTGGTCACTAGGATCATTTATTTTTCAAGAAGTAGCACATTCGATCCACTGGCCTCAGAGGCAGAAGAGCTACTTTTTAATTTAAAAATTGTTCTGTCCTCTTTTTCCAGCATATCCGAGTGGGCTGGGAGCAGTTACTAACAACAATTGCTAGAACCATCAACGAAGTGGAAAACCAGATTCTGACCCGTGATGCCAAAGGAATCAGCCAGGAACAGATGAACGAGTTCCGGGCTTCTTTCAACCATTTTGACAGGGTAAGACAGAGGTAACTGCAGCGTGGCAGGCTACAAGCTTCCATATAGACTGTGCCGTGCAATAAAAAACTAACAGTCACTGTCATAAAACTAGATCAACAGAAGATGTTTCATTCTTAAAAATGCCACTCCCGTGGAGCAGTCATTCCTGTGAAGACTGCTAAGTGATCGTTAGGCTGGGAGGAGAAGTATGTCTTCATTAGGAAACTGCTAAGTTTCCTGATAAAGCTAAAGTATGGAAAAGTTGGAAGGCTTATTAGGAAATTAGACTTTTGCCCCATCTTCTCCAGAGAGCAGATTATTATCTTGATTTACAAAATTCTTTGGAGCAGCTGTCCTTCACTGTGACATACTGACACATAAACCCGTACTGCAGAAACCAGTATTGCTCTTGTATGGAGCAAACAGGAGGATCCATACACACCACGGCATTGCATCATGCAGATAAACCCTGACTGTAAAGCCTGATTTGCCTTACTGTGGAAATACATGCCAAGGCACTAATGGGTGCAGTAAGAAAGGAATTCCTTAAAGGAAATTCTCCTCCCCTCAGTTTGCCAGCATGTCTGCAGCTCTTCCTTCTACAACCCGGATCACAAAGGTATCAAGCAGGGAAGCAGAGACAGCAGCCCAAGCCTGAAACTGGCTCCATTATCAGCCCCTTCAATTTTGTCTGGAAATCCATGATCAGCCTGCAGAGACACTAAGTCGGTGATGCAAATGTAGGTTGCTCTCCACCACTTGCTTGCACCAGCCTGGCTGTCTGAAGGGTCTCTAGGGAGCAGGGCTTGCCGTCAGAGACTGGCAACACTTTCAGGTTGCTGAACACTGGCTGTTTCAGCCCTTCTCTAGCTGCCTAAGAAAAACGAAAACCATGCCTTCTTTTCTTAGCAGAGGGACCCATAAAGCCCTGTAGATTTTATTTTTTGACCTTCATATTGTTTCCCACTTCTCCACAACAGTCTGAATGATAATGCAGAGAGAATGTGGGTTTCCCATCTTCAGCTGTGTATTTGATTTATGAAGGCTTAACGCTGACTTTAAAAGCTGATTTTTTTGAGGGAAGTTGCTTGGAATTGGCCCCAGTATCCTGTGTGTAGCTTCCTTGATCTGGCAGAGATGGTGGTGGCAGGCAGGGGCTCTGCAGTGCTTGGGGGCTGTCCTGAGCTAAAATTCAGCAGGGTGGATGGGGATTCTCAGTTCCTGTGGTAGCTTATGTATAGTTTGATGGGTACATCCAAACACAGGGGAAGCGGGGAATGAGCAGAGGGAAGAGCAGCTGCCAAGCCGTGTTGTGCTGTGCTGTCCAGCAGTGTGGTTTGCAGAGCTGAGCACTTGAAATAGCTTTGCCGGTCAAAGCTCCAGCTCATGTGCAGGTCTCATAAATACAGCCATAACACTGCCGTCCTGAGCTTCAGCTGTTTTTCCTTGGCTGTTCCTGGGATGCCCTGACAGCTAAGCTTCCTTGGGTGTGATGCCAAACATACCTGCCCTCACCTACTCCTTTAGTGGGACTTTTGACCAGAAGATTAAGGCAATGCTTCCCACTGCCTCTGCCTGCTTACCTGCACTCCGGGTAGTGAAACACAGGGCGTCTGGGACTACGGATCACAAGCAGTGACGCAAGTAGTTCACTTGGGAGATGGAGATCCTGAGGCTTCTGAGCATCAATTGTTTTTGTCGTTCAAATGCTCTCATGATGTGACAAGCTCTCTGAGAAGGAACTGTTCCAAGAGCATTTTTAGCACATCCTGAAATGTCATTGTGATATCTAACGTTGTGCACTTTTTATTTTTCTTCCCTGTCTTTCTATCTGCATGTCGTTCTTCCTCTCCCTCTCTCCTCACCCACTGCATGGTGCACCTGTTTGTTGCCCTTCCGCCTCCATTTGGTCTCCTCTGTGTCTCCCTTCCTTCTGCCCCACACCGTCACCCCACTGGCACTGCATGTCCTGCTGCCTGGCACACCGCATAACCAGGACCACTCCGGCACACTTGGCCCTGAGGAGTTCAAAGCCTGTCTCATCAGCTTGGGTTACGATATCGGAAACGATGCACAGGTACTGAATGCTAGTGGTGAACAGAGTCAGATGTTAAACTGGGAAAAAATAACAGTTTTTTTCCTCTCTTTTCTTGTTTGTCTTAATCCGTCTGTGATTGCTGTTCTTGCGTTTGACTATGTGTACATCACTTTTCTAAACTACTTCCTCTCTAAATATACTTTGGTATCTATTCCTTCTTTATTCCCTAATTGTTTGTCTTGGGAGAATTCGTTTTATGTCTTCAAACTATTCCATTTACTTCTGTGTCACTTAACACTCCTTTTCTTGTCCATCCCTCAATCCGTCTTGTTTGATATCTTCATTCCTTTTCTTCATCATCAATATGTTCTTTGTGTGTAAACTATTCCATGTCCAAAACCACCTTTGCTTCTTTGTGGTTTCACAAACTACCTTTCCTCTATGTTTTTTTTTGTCCTGTAAATCCTTCCTTCCATCCTCTTCCCCCCTGAAACTCATTCTTTGTAATGTCTCCTGTGGGTTCGTTTCTCCCTGGACTGGTCTCCCTTTTCTCTCTTGGCTTCTTCCATTTTTGCATCATTCCCTGTAGAAGAAGACTGGTATGATGGATTGTGAAGATTTCCGAGCCTGCCTTATCTCCATGGGTTACAATATGGTAATGTAGAGCCCTCTCACTCTTGTTCAAAGTGATTCTTGTAGGCATCTTCAAAAATAAAGGGAAAATGTGTAGTTAATCAAGGTAAATACAGCCTTATTTTCCAGAATTGTCAGCAATGTTAAATCTAGTATTAGTTGTACGCATAAAATTATTTTCTCTCAGCGGTAGCTGAAGGTAGTGGAAAAAAAAAGGAAATTATTGATTCCTTTATATTTCAAATAAGAACTATGTTTATCAAACTGTGTAGCTACAAGTGGAGAAAACAATAAACTTCCTCATATCGGTACCTGCGCTCTGCGCAGCACACAACTTCTCCAGCCCTAAGTATCAGTTGAACTCATCTGGAAGTATACACGACCTGATTTCTGAATATACTCAAACACTGCTCCTCTCATTCCAACCATTTATTTCACATCTCTCTTCCTGAACACGCAAGTAGGTTCAAGTTCCAGTCATCTTCCCCATAGCTTTACCCTCACCAGGTACCTGCACATTCAGAACAGTAATGAGGCACCTGGGGAGGCACCATAACTACGAGGAAGAGCTTCACTGAATACTGATGCTCATCAAAGGGCAGGGGAAGAGCGTAGTGCAAAAATATTCATCTGTGCTCTCAGTATCTTTGTTCCTGATGTCAGGCAAAGCAGTGCTTATTCATCTTACTCGTCAGCCCAATATAAATACAGGCTCTTTAGTGTGCCAAGCCACAGTAACATTTGATTAGATACCTTAATTACTCTTGAAGGTATACTGTTCTAGATGTGTTAGACGAGCCTGTTCCCAGGAGAACATTCGGCTCTGCTCTCCCGTCCTCCTTACCTGGCGAGGAAGGAGTCCAAGAGACAAGAATAGATGATCTTCTGTTTATATGCAAAAAAAAAAAGGGGGGGGGGGGGGGGGGGGGCAGA
>Ga0065711_1004789_pt1 | contig 45653 bp, 29 predicted proteins | sample Hoacrofraction12_FD_59098 | JGI IMG/M metagenome (GOLD analysis project Ga0065711, IMG submission 59098) | Hoatzin crop microbial communities from Cojedes, Venezuela - Epithelial fraction 12 v2 (version 2) | ecosystem: Host-associated > Birds > Digestive system > Esophagus > Crop | place... | reverse complement strand
CCGCTGAGGGACAGGAGCCCCGCCGGACCTCCCGCCTCACCGGGGCCACGCAACCGTCGCCGCGCTCCTCTTCCTCAGCCCGCGCGGCCACGCCCCCGAGCCTCCACGCCCTACCGAGTGCGCATGCGCACTCCGCCGCCCGCCCGCCGCTCGCGGAGGGGCCGTTGAAGGGCTGCGCTCCGGGCTGAGGGTGGCGGTGGGAGGCTGGGGGTTGCGCGCCGCTTCCTCGCCGAGGCGGCGGCGGCACGAAGAGCCGCATCGCCTCCCCTCCGCCCCGGTCCGGCTGCTGGCTGCCCTCCGCCGTGCTGAGTGGAGCCGTCGCAGCCCAGGTGAGGCTGCCGTCGCGCATGCGCGGCCCGGCGTTGCCGGCCCCGGCTCCACGTCGCCTTCCCTTACCCGGCTGGGCCGTGGGGCGCCCCTGCAAGGGACCGGCTTCCGAGCGCTTCGTCCCCAGCCGTATTTAATCAGACTCTGTCCTTCAGGAGTTGTGGGGCTTCCCGGCGTGGTGCTAAACCTCACTGGGTGTCAAACCCCGGGCCTCTTGTTTCAGGTGCGTGTGGAGGGCAGTGCAATGGCTGTCACGGTAAAAGAATGCCTGGAGCTCCAACTACTGGAAGTGGAAATGCTCCTTTCAATGTTTCCCCAAAAAGGTGAAGTGAATCTGGATGAGGGTGCTGTGCCCGGCGTGCAGCGCTACCTGAGAAACGGGGATGGAGCTCTGCCCCCACAGCTCGAATATTCGATTGCCTTTGATGTAGGGGAGGCAAAGGTGAGAATTCCACATAGATGTGTTCATCTGTGTTGTTTTCTTTACTCCTAGTGCAGACACTTAAAAACTGTACTGGAAAAATGGAGGAAACTCACCCCCACCCCCCCAATTTCTGTTTGTTGTTTCAAAAGTCAAGAGTAACAAAAAGCTCTTGTTTTTAATTATTTATTTGAGTCTGACTTGATTTGGGCAAGAGAGGCTAATAGAATCACTGGTAGGAATAGACAACTGACATCAGTGGCACACACAGCATTCACAAGCTAGGGTTGCGCTTACATGAGCGTTGTTAGTTTACTGGTTTAGAAAGAGTTGTGTGTTACAAAGGCAATGCTTCCCTCATGGGAATACATATGTTGGACCTTACATTATTCTGGCAAAACCACCCTATTATTTCTCTCTTCCACCCCTTGCCACACGTACTAACATTCCTTAATCTGTGTTTGAAATACGTTAATGTAAAAATAGCCCCAAATGGCAGAATACTATTAAGAAGAGTCACACAAACACTAAAACAAACCCCAAAGCTTAGGAGTATAAGGAGTTCCAATAGTTTATCCAATTGAAGAAAAGGTTACATATGACAAGTGATGTAAATGCTTGCATAGAGAACAGAGCCAGAAGTATAGGTCTGAGTATATAAAAATTCAATGACTAGAAATTGAAAACCAAGAAACTAGTTATATATAAAATGTACTAGAAGTATATGCATTTTCCTAGGAATAAGGATAATTAAACATTGGAACAATTTACTGAGTAACGGGGTGGCCTCGTGATTATTTGGAACCTTATGTACAGGCTTAGATATGTTTCTAAAATGCAGCCCTTTGCCAGCCTTCTGAGAGAAGTTCCATGAACTGCACAGGGAGGGCTTCTGCAGGAACAATTTTTTTTCCGTGGCAGATTGTCAAAGAACTTGGAAAGATAATCAGTAAGTTCACAATTCGCTTTTCTCTGCAGGACTAATAATTTGATTGTACACTGTAGTGAAAGTGCCCTAATGGTATACAAGAGTCCCAAGCACTGAGGACACATAAATCCTCAGCTGCCCTTGGACCAGAGGTAGGGTTCAGTTTCCAAAGAACTGAGGTGCTCCATTTTAAGACACTGTAGGAATAATTGAGAGAAGTTCAACAGCCTATGGTTTGTAGGAGATCAGTCAAGATAATCTGGAGGTTTCCCCAGCCTAAACTGCACGTAGATCTTCTTATGCCCTATATTCCTGAGAGTGCTTCCTTTGTTAGGGTGAATACTTGCTTAAAGTAATAATAATACCTCTACAATCATAAACACTGTTTTGTATAACTCTTGGCCTTGTTTTCCTGGGGTAGATCCAGCAGCTGGGCCGAGTTCAGTGATGAGATACACGTTTGGTAAGGGACAAGATTCTCAAAAGCCACGCACCCTTTGACTCTGAGAGAGTGGTAGTTTATCACGGTAGCAACATTGAGCACGTACTGAGAACAAGCAGTAGAAATACCCCCAGAGGGTAACCGTGTACCTTCTCTCAAGCTACAGCAGCATTTCTGTAAACAACAGAAGAAAATATTAGATATGTTGGGAGAGTCCCAGCATGGTGCAACAAAACGAAATGAGTGTACAAAAGGAAAGTGACAGAAGTAATTCCAGTCGTCAGGATGTTGCAATCTTGATTACATCTCATAATCTACTTTTGACAGGGAAGAAGAGTCTAGCATGTCTTTCAGTAGCTGCAGAATTCATTTTCTTTGTGTGTGTGTTCTGTTTCTAAGGTAAAAGTGGAATTGCAGGTACTGCTGCCTCATATGTATCCTCATGTAGCTCCTCAGCTTTTTGTGAGGTCAAATGCACTCCACAGACAGCAACAGCTGCAGCTCAACACCGGTCTCACTTCTCACATCAGCTCTTTGGATTCAGGTGAACTGTGTATATATGAAGCTGTGCAATGGGTGAAAGACAACAGCCCGCCTTACCTGGAAAACAGCAAGATCTCTTCTGAAAGTGCTTCGAAAGAAGTCGTAGTTAAAGAAACATTGCATCGCATGTGGATCTACAGCCATCATATATATAGGCAGGAACTGAGGAAAAAGATTTTTGACTGTGCAAAGAAGTTAAATCTGACTGGTTTCTGCCTGACAGGGAAACCTGGTGTCATCTGTGTGGAGGGACTGAGAGCAAACTGTGAAGAGTTCTGGTGTGTTATTAGGTATCCCAACTGGAAGCATATTTCATGCAAGCATACAGAGAATATAGAAACGGAGGGAAGCATCGATAATCTTCGTCTCTTTCATGCTTTTGAAGACCTACAGTTTCAGGCACATGGTGATTATGGCCTGAGGAATGACTATCACATGGATCTTGGCCAGTTCCTAGAATACCTAAAACAACATCGAAGTGGACATATTTTTCAGATTTTATTTGGTGTCAAAGGCAAAGTTTCAGAAAAATAAAGTGTGTAAGGAGTTAGAATTCTGGACAGCAAGAGATGATACTTACAGAAATACATGTAAAATATAGAAACGTAAAAAAACTGTATATTAAATAAAGATACATATTAACTTTACCAATCTTTTCTATGTCAAATTGGTACTGAGAGACAATTTTCCAGCAGCTTGTAAGAGCAAAAGATACTGATGGCTCATTAGGCAGCGTTTTCCTATGGGGTGGTGTGCTGAGTGTGTATTTAGATAGTGAATTGCAATTCAATCCTCCAATTTATAATGGATTACCATATTTTAAAGTTATCAATATAATATGGAGATGAAGAATGCTACTGAAAAGTCCTCAGTAGCTGTGCCTTAAGGGACCACCAGCTTACCGCCTTCCCCTTTTGTCACTGAGCACAGTAATATGAAAATTGGTACTGAGCAGTAAAAGCAGACTCACTGTTGAGCTGTAGAGGTTTGGCTGTTCCAATGACAAAACCAGGCCATTTTGACAGCTGCTCTTTAAAGACTGTTTCAATACACTCAACTGGTGACTACAAAAATAACAGATATTATTTTATTTCAAATAAAACACAAGGAAATTTTTTAATACTGTTCTCAAAATAGCAATATATTGAAATACAGAGGACAGCAGAGTTTCTGGTTCCTCAGAATGGTGATTAACATACATTCCTTCACTGTCATAAGTGTATTTTTTATATGATCTTAACTTTGTCCAAAAGTACAGTAAAGCAAAAAATGTTTACAGTTTCCCATTATGCAGTGAGGGAAAAGGTGCCTCTCTTCGTGAATTCAGGACCTGCAGTCTGCAGTTGTGGCAGAGCAGAGGGGCTGGACAAATAAAGTTATTTTTTAGTTTGTATGGATAATCTGTATAGCACGATAGTAGAAAAAGTGTTCAAGTACACTTTGTTTCCAGAACTGTCCAGAAAGTATATTACATTTTTCTGGGAGGGGTAATTCTGTAACAACTAATATTTCTTTGGGGGTTTCTTTAGAACGTTTATGTATGACCGCAGATTCCACACAATCATGACTCAATACAACAATTTGCATTCAGTCCTGTTGGGAAGTTGCCAAATGATAAACTTTTTCCTTTGAAATAGCAAAACAAACCGGTTTAGAAATAGGCTTTATCTGTGAGATTTTAACCAGAAGGAAGTGGGGAAGGCAACACTGGCACAGGTCAGAAAGTCTGTGCAGGAGGGTGGTCAAACAATTCAGAGTTAGAGCTGTCTAAAGCTTTATTCTGAACACAAGCTTTATCAATAAAGTTGCAAAAACTAAAGACCATACTGATGAAATTGAGCTAACCAGATCATTCAAATAGTAGTAAGCAGAAATAATTAGTAAATATCAAAGAATTAACAAAACATGTTTGCTCCCCCCCCATAATGATGGACCCTCCTCCCCATAATAATTATTCCTTTAATAGACCTCAGCTTGGTGATTTGCAAGTTTGTTACTAAGAATAATACTTTATCACATATGATGTGTGTTTAAAAATACATTGGCCTCAAATACTACAGGAATACATTAGGTTTAATACATACACAAAAAAACCTACCACCTGCCAGACATCTGATGTTTATAAGAAAATGCTTTGTCAAAAAGAAGCCTATCCATAACATTTGGATACTCCCTTTTTCTCAAGAACATGGGTGTCCAAGCACTTCCATGAACTTCAGGCCAAACAATTGCAGTGTATCAGAACAGCAGTTATCTTGGTGGGGGAATGAAATTTTTGATCATCTACAGGTCTTTAGCTTAGCTAAGTAACGTTAAAATATTTTAATTAGATATGAACAAAAAGTTCTTGTTAGAAAATTTTCATTACTCCACACAGAAGCAGCCAATAAGGCTTTTCTTTGGAGGAAAATAGTCTAGCCTTACTGTTGTTTAAAGTTTGGGGTTTTTTTTAAATAATAGCTTGACAAATTACATTATGACCTGTAATGGATTAAACAGTCATTGTATGCATTTCTTAATTTTCCATGGTACCATTTGTCTGCTTAGGTTCTCATTGACATTTGTGACAAAGATCTCAACTCAAGATACAACCACTTCTTTCGATAACAAAAAGATCTGTCAAACTATAGTGTAGGATATCTCAATTAAAATAATAATCAAAATGACCAAACAACACATAGTTCTCAGATTAATTTTTATTTTCTGGTATATAATTAATATGATTTCTTGATCTGAGTTTCTAAGCAAGTATTACGATTTAGAAAAAGTTTTCTGCATCTTAAAAAATCAGCTATTCTTAGGCTTCCTAGGCAGAAATGTTCTGAATATTTTAATGCTTTTGAATTGCTGCGAGTTTGTTCATTCATCATTAAGTATTTACAGTTTCACTTTCATGGCTTCTTCGGGCCAGGTATAGGAGTCAGCCAGAAAGCTGTTGTAATCGGTACTGTAAACCTGAGAGCGGATGAAGGCTTCTAGGTCCTTGGGCTGAGGATAGGTGGAGGCAGTTTTGTTCCTGTAGGCTTCTTCTGCAATCTAGAAAGAGGCATTAAAATCCAAATTAGTGCTGATAAACTATTTGAGTACATTTAGCAGGATTTAAAAGTAGGAATTAGTTCAAAATCAGGGTAAGGCTTCATCTTCTCCAGTGCCGACAGTCACCTCTGTTCGATGATGTTTGCATTGAAGCGAGTCTGACTCATGCTGCTTTTGAACAGGGTTATGTGTCCTTGCTGTTACAGTGCTCCTCCTTGTCCAGTAGTACCCTAGCTTTTGTTGTGCAGCAGGGGATAAGATATTCCACAAACCCCAAGCACTGAGGTACAATTTCTGCTTTTCCATTGTCAGGTTACCCTGGTTTACCATCTTCTCTGAAGCACTGTAAGAAAAGTGTGATTTGTTCAAAGCCTCCATGCTCCCTGCATATTAGAGAAGTTTATTATTTGCCATAGTTTGATAACATATTTCCTACAGGTAAGCTCAGGAGAAAAAATTAGTCCTACCCAGTGCACAGGTTTAATCCTGGAGATAGTTGGGGGAAATACAAATATCTGCTTGCTTTTTTCTCACCTAGGCCATACCTAAGTGAATCAATAATGCATCACAAGTACAAAGAAAAATGAAGTTTAGAAGGGGCTGGAGCCCGCTCAACACAGCAAAGTAGCGTCTGAAGAACACCCGCTGGAGAAATGTGTATCTCTAGAGGGGACATTCACCTATGAAGCAAAAGAAATCTGACAGACTGGTCTTACGCAGCAGCACTCATTGGGAAGATCTGCTTCAAGATGCATTTGGCAAACCGACAAATGCTCCTACTTCGAATAAAGGGAAGACAGTCTCCTTCCTGCTCTCCTTAGCTCTCTTTAAAACATAAATGGTTTAGCTTGGTGAGAAGCTGACACCCCAAGTCACCGTATTTAGACTTCCTTCTAGGCTTAATCTGAAGCCCAACTTGGTTTGTCTGAGAAGCACTTTGGAGTTTTACGTAAGAGTTTGTCTTCAGATCTGTGTGCACAATTGTCATGGTTGTATAAGATCTGACGCCACATTTGGCGTTCCAAAAAATTTTGAGTGTATTCCTCCCCTGGAAAAGGCAGAGGCCATCGCTGAACCTCTTGGGCTATATGAGCCAGAACAGATATTTGCAGGAATATAGTTTCAACTGAGATCCGTCAGAACAAATTGTTTGGTAACATTTGCCTCTTTTGTATTTTACATAACATGCACAGGTAGAGGAGGAATTTCTATCACTGTGTTTCTGCCAAACGCGCAGGCAGTTTGATTTCACCTGAGGAACAGAGGTAATATTTTGACATCTACAGAGCAGGCTTATTACTTGCTTAAGAAATTGTGAACCGTGAAAAGGATTTTTTTTTTAAATATACAGAATGAGTGGAGCTAGGGCAACCGTTTCATGCATGAAGGCTCCTAGTTATTCTTTCAAAAGAACATGCAATACGCAGAATTATTCACAGTAAGGTGACCAAGAGAGAAAACAATAGTTGGAGAAAAAAAGGTCAGAGGAATAAAGGTCACACAAAACCAGCAAAATAACCTCCTAAAATGCTGAAACATGCCCCCCCCCCCAAAAAAAAAACAAACCCAAAAAACCAGAATGAGAGAGGAACTGGGATAAATACGTTATCTGAAAACTTCCTCTTCTTCTCTCCAGAGCAGCCACACTTCTTGGGAAACTGTGAGTTTGGGTCCGTTACTGAAAATCCATAGGCATCAGGTCTGTATTTGCCAGTGAAAACCAACCAACCGAACAACCCCTGACGCAAACCGGAGCCGTAAGTAAAAAGCACCCCCTGCAGTTAGTTATTCTGATAGGCCAGAGTAAGGATGGGAACAAAAGGGAATAGTGCCTGGACACAGGGTGACATTTGCTCTCTTGACAAGCAACTGATAATCACGAAGGGCCGAAAGCCTTCAGCTGCGCAGCTCGCAGGACGGTAAGCCTGGGACCTGCTCCCGGTGGGTGGGCAGTGCAGTCTGGGCCCTACAGACATAAACACTTGCTATAGTTCCATATCTTTCCTTCTTGTACTTCATTTACATTTATGAATTTAATTTTGAAACTGCTGCTTGTCCAAGATTGATTGATTGACGTAAACCGACTTCAACTTGTGTGAAGGTGTGTTAGTTAATCAAATCAAACGCTCAATTATGTAAAGAGCGTGAGAAGAAAAGAAGCCAGAAAAGACTGAAATAACTTACCCTCACAGCAATTTTCAGTGACACGTGCTGAATAGTGACTAACGGAGGGTACAGACGACCTTCCTGTAAATTCTCTTCTGAAACTTGCTGAGCTATTACCTAGAAATAAAGCAGACATGTTTAACTTGAAATGCAGATCCCACTGTAGCTTTATTAGACAGTGATCTAGTCTTAAGCAAAGAAATGGTTCCGCTTCAGCAAATCACGCAGATACTGCTTAATCCACGTAGGTGGTATTTTTTACAACCGGCATTATCATTAGGAGTAGCTACACAAGAGCTAAAAATTTAGGGAGTTATGCCCTTTTCTCACTCCGACAATCATTCAAGTCTTGAATAAGTCCATGACACACATAAACCAGAAAATAGTTCACTGTGAGATATAAATTCCAGCCATCAATGGTGGTTGGGTCAAAGAGTCCTAAAATTAAAGAAGCATCTGTTATTCTGACAGTTGTCAAGTCAGAGAACAGAGCTGAAACCCTGAAGTGTAAAATGCTTTGAATACAATTACTGGTGGCTGAGCAGGTTTGTTGTGTGTCCAGCTCACGCATCTAGCCTGTATGAAAGCAGAAAAGTAAGGATGGTCAACCACAGAATAAAGTAAAATAGAAGTATGATTATCAGGGTGCTTTAAAGCCCTGATGGTCACTGCAGTCAGATGTAGAAATAGAAGGTCTAATGCTAAATTCTGGCTTGCTGGGACAGAAAAACACTGCTGCTAGAAAAAGTCCGTCCACTCTGCTTAAAGGCTGCAGTGGGTCTGTCATCTCAACCGTACCAAGTAACTAAAGAAATTATTTTCCTCTTTGCTTGATTTTCCACCAGACTAACCAGGGGAAATAAGGGATGATACAGAAGTTCTGATGCGTGTCCGAGAGGAGCGTCTTCTTTGTGGCCTGAATATTCTTGCTTGGTCTTCCTAGTATGACTGGAAGTGTTTTGGTGTCATCTCTAGCAATGAACAGATCAGGAAAGCATGGCAAGCTGGAGAAGCTGGTTTTTTACTGTTTCCCCACTGGCCACATGAAAAACCTGCTATTGCCAGGAGGCGTGAGGACATTCTCCACAGAGTGAAGAGAGACACTGCTTGCACGGTCTGCTTACGGGTATACTTCAGGAACCTCCTCTATTACTACAACAGATACCTTTTAAGAAGCAAAGGGTTCTGGGGCTGCCTTTGGGTCTAATGATATTCCTGCTATCATCAGCTAAAATGTGTGAAAAACAGAAAACAGCATTTCAGGGTGATCCAGATTGGGATTTGCTGAGCCTGAGCATCAGCTGATGCCAGTTTGCTAACCTGTCTCCTACTTTGTAATGGTAGTGGTCTCCGGTGGACTTGAAGATTTCATTTCTTTAACTGCCCGCTTTTGCACCTTCTAGGGAGCTGCTAGTTAGAACCAAACCTAAATATCTTCCAAGCAAACTATGCACAAAATTCATATATTAAACATGGGCTGACTTTATGCAGGTGTTAATAGCTACCTTCACTAACATTCTCTACTACAATTCTCAAAATAAATTATTTAAAAAAAATTAAGAGATAATTGCATTGGCAGAATCCAAATTTCAAATTTATCTTGCTTTGGGACGGAAAGGAAATGACATGGGGAGGGGGTGTCACTTGCCCTTTGGACAGCTGGGAACACGTAACAGACACAAGAAAAGGAGGTTCTTTGTATAGTGCAAGCTCATACATTCAAATCTGTTACAGTTGATGAGGAGTTTCCACTGATATTTAGTACATTAAGCTTGCTCCTGGAGTGTATCCTTCTGTTTAGCTTCATCCCAAAGCAAACCAGTCCCTCTCCCCTCCCAAGACCATGCTGCACTGCGGACCAAGGTATGTGGGGACACCAGGGAGATGTGCTCCAGAAGACCATTCTGATGCAAAAGAGAAATGCAGATGTGCCCTTAGTGTTCCCATCAGGAGAAATAATACATTTTTGTGTAATTAGGGATTAGATAACAAAAGGTTAGAACCAAATCACTGACTGATCCAGGAGTGCCGGGATACTACTGTGTGATGTGACCTGTAGGGGTACTCTGTGGGTGGAAGGAAAGCTCTGGTCTGGGTAGCATCTGGTAAAGCTGTGTATGACTCATCAAGAGGTTCTGAAAACACCCAGCAAGTCCAGGAAACACTGTGAAATGTAACTGATAACATGGCCCAAAGAGAAGGCAAGAAGTGCACGTTTAGGGGATCGTACTAGGAAGATCCTTGAAACAGCACAAACTGCTTCCGACAGTTCCTGTTGCATGTGGGAAACAGGACCTTGTGTACATTGCTTGCAGACAACTAGGACTGCATCAGAAGAGATGCCTGGCTATCACCAATTCATCCTTTCGGGCAGAGGTAGGTAAATAGTTTGAACTAAAGAGCAAACACCACAGTAACTCCAGGTTCAAAGAGAAACAACGTTCTCTTCTGCGCGCTGCCCAGCATGCTGCTAAGTGGTGTAAGCTTTTGCATTTGGAGTGGAAATGCTAACAAGAGCAACAAGAGATTCTACTCGTGTTGAGTAGAAGGAGTAAAGGAAAATTACGTGTTTACATTTTAATCTGATATTGAGAAATACAGCAGAGCTAAAAACCCACTAGGGGGAGCTGAGACAACGTAAGCTCCAGTTTTCGCTTCCCATAATAGCAGGTAGGTTACTTCAAAATGATACACAGCCCTTTGGTACGACAAGACGTGCATCTGCATGTGTAAAGGGGAGGTCGCAACGTGAGATTTCTGCTGTTAACAGTTTAACGGGGCTCTGCAGGAAAGATGAAAGCTGAATAAATCAGCAGCAAGTTGCTGTTAGTGTAATGCATCGCTGAAAAAAACGGTTCAGGAGTAGAGTAGTTCTGTTTGGTGATGGGGTTGATAGAAAGCAAGCCACAAAACATTTGGGCAGTGCTCGAAGTGGGAGAGGCAGCAAGCTTAACTACGCAGAGGCCATGCTATTCCTTCTGACATACTCCTGTAACAGCATTAAAAACTACGCAAAAACACAGAAAGAAACAAGCATTTTCTTCATGTGGTCTTTGAGAAACGCTCCTTGAGAAAATCAGTTTAGTGGCAGGGGGAAAAATGATGAACCAACATTTGCTGTTATTAATTACATTGCTGTGTCACCTCTAAGAGGTGACACAGCAAATGTAATTATACAGATGTATAAATCCACAGTGTAACACCGCTTTGAATAGTGTGTATTTTTGCTCCACTTACTTCAAGCAAGAATGGGATAGAATCATGAAGGGTATGAAAAACAACAAGGATGATCAAAAGGTGTTTTTTTTTTGTACAAGGAGAGAAAAAAAACAGACGGGAGAAAAAAAAGACAGAAAACACGAGAGACAACTGAAGGTGAACATTTCTCATGGGACTACAGGGAACTCAAATCATCAGACAGCAGGAAATCACAAGAGGAGAGTTTCTTTTTCCACAGAACTCGTAATTAAATTGTCACACTAATTGCCAAAAGATGTTTAAATGTATAAACATGTTTAAAAAGCCACTAGGCTCATTTATGAAGGAGAAATCCATACAGGGATAAAACTTCCAGCGCAGAAAGGCCATGCAGTGCAGGCTGCCAGAAGCTGAGAAGCCATTTCAGCAGAAGGATCACTCTGTATTTTCCCCTTATTTATCCTCTTTTTCTCAGCTTCTGCTGCTGGTTACTTTCACGGGAACATACAGAGCTGTTTGGATCTTAGGTCCAACCCAGTATGGCTATTTTCATGTTTTAAATTTTAATTAATTCAAGCTTTTAATAGAGAAATGAGCTAAGCCTTATTGCAGAACCTAAATGAAAGGCAGCCAAGACAAGACAAATGGCATAAAGCAAGTGGGGGCATCTTGGCTTTTGGAGGACGTATTCTCTGTAATGAAAGGATTTAACAGGATTATTTCTGGAGTAACTTAACTGGAGGTCACAAATGCCAAGAATATTTCATTAGTTCATAATTCTCTGTTCCTTTTGTTGTGTTTGGTTGGACTTAGAAGAATAGGTAATGTCCCTTGTCATCACTGAGCAATTGCCTGCAATTAAGAGGTATTACAGCTTACAGTACCTTAGATTTATCATCCAAAATCAAAGTTACATTCAGTTTTACTTGGCAGGAAGAAAAGAACACTGAAAGTAGAATTCGTTGTAGTTACAATAAGCTATTTGTGACTTTTACCAGATTTAATTGGAGAGGTGGCAAAGCACGAAGACAGGAGGTGCAGGCATGCAGCCTGGGTTGCTTTTTATTTATACTTTCCTTTTTCAGGTAAGCAACCACTACAACGTGAGAAGGTCCCTCTATCTCACATGCACGGGTTTGGTGCTTTAAATTTTGCAGCATCTTGGGCGCTTCCATTTCAAATGGAGAATACTTACCACTATTCTAAACCCCCCGTGAAACTATTTTCCTTTCATCCTTCCATTAAAAAAAGGCAAGAAAACAAAACAAAAAAGCACTTTTGCTTTTGCTTTATACTCTAATTTCAGGTAAGGGCCTACGCGGTCCTCCTGGCCTTCACACCCCTGACACCTCTTCTGACAAAGCCTCCTCTGAAACCCATCGGCCGTCACCGTGCTCAGTAACGGGCTGTAGCTCACCCAAGCCCCAGCCACACATTGCCTCTAGCGCAGGCAGGGAGACCAGATGTGACTGCTCTTTGCTCCAGCCGTATGGCGAGCAGCTATCCATTGATCTTACCGCCAACAGAGACTTTCTATGCAAGAAAAAACCACATTTTTACATGTCAAACTTTTCTAGGGGTTTTACTAGAGGAAGAATTATGTAGCAAAACCTTTACCAGTGAAGAACCTCTACCTCAAGAGAGAATTTAAAAGCTTCCTCACAATTTCTGATAACAGTTTATTTCCCTGACTGTTACGTTTCTTTGTTCAGTTAAATTTCTTTGTTCAGAACAGATTTTTTTCTGACTTAGTAGACTGCCACTTGAAACACAGTTCAATCCACATATGCGTCACCTTTCATCCATCAGCACTCTATATGTAGGAACCATTTCTCCCAAACCAAAATGAAGCAACTTGTAGAATGAAAAAAGACAACTGTTTAACACAGCAGTTTAGACCAGCAAGTGAGGATCACCGTATCCAACTGAAATTACAGGGAAGGATTTAAAGGGAGGATATAATTATGCAAGTCTTACAAGATGGACCATTGCCCTCCTAAGATGGTTAAAGCCAGTGGAGACAGTCTGGGCTTTTTACTAATTTTAAAGATGGAAATTGTGAATGTCTTTCTTACAGAGGGCAAGCTGCTGGCAAACGTTTTAAAGATGCCACGGTACATAACTTAAAAAAACCCTTCAAAAATCCAACAAGGGCAGCATGCAAGTGCCCACCTTTTAAGAAAGCTTCCCCTGACATCCTGCCAGTCATAGCATTACGCTGTCTACCAGTTGCCTCCCAGTGATAGAAAAGGACCATTTTCTTCCCTTTAATCCCTGAAAAGGACACAAGGAGCAAGAATCTGGGATGCAACATCCCTTAGAGAAGCTGCAAGAGTTGAGTTAGGCGTTCTCTCTTCTGCTAACTGGTGCAGCTTTTTTCCCCTCTGTTTTTTTGTTTGTTTTGTTTTTGTATTCCCAAGTGTGCTTACACAGCTTCTTTGAAGATTAGGATGCTGCACTTCCATGAAGTTCTGTGGATTGTGATTGGTATGAGCTGGATGCTTAGAAATTATCACTGAAGTGAATCTAGGTCAATCAGAGTTAACCTGGTCAACTGAGGCTAGCGTGCTGCCTTATTTCCATAAAAAAACCCAAAAAGCGTCAGGCTTTTAACGGCTTTGCACAGAGGTGGTCAGACCATCACGCACTGCTTAGGGCTTTCTAATCACCGAACCTGGGCTCTCTCTGAGCTAGATGAGCTTGGGAACACATTCCTGGGAGCTGAGTAGCCAGGAGCTTGAGCAGGGATATCCCCCACCACTCTGGATAGAAGGAAGCCGAGCCCTGTCAGGCTCATTACGTTGATCTTGGTGCCAGCCAAGAGCAGAACCAGCTGAGGCAATGGAGGGGACAGGAACTCCAGGACAGAGCAGGAAGAGGAGGAGGAGGAGAAGCAGAAGGTCAGAGGCAAGAGTGGTAAGGGTGCAATGACGCTATAGCAGATGAGGAGCAAAGATGCTGGACTCAGAAAAGCACAGAAAGTTAGAATTTTCTGAAATGAGAAACAGCTACAGAAAGATTGACTTATCATTTTGAGGGATTTTTTTTGTAAAAAAAAAGAAGAAAAATGTGTTAAGCATTTGATTTCAACCACTGCTGGTAATTTATTTTGTTTGAATAAGGGATTCTAAAATAATAAAGGCCAGATTTTTCTCCCATATATGTTGAAGATACAATCCTGTGCATTTATGGTATTACAATGTAAGATAGTCAGACTTTGAACAATCATTGGAAGTAGGTGGTGAATGGCTCCCAGAACCAAAAGCGTTTGCTCTCTGTTCATCTCTTGCCCAGTGAGTGGAGAAAAAGGAATCACATGTTGGATAACGTCAAAACAAAGATTATAAAACATTACCTGAGGAAAGAAAAGGATAGGAAAGAAAATGGGAAGAATAACATGGCAGTTGTGTAAAACTGTAGTGCAAGGAACCACAAGGCAATGGAGTGCTTCCACCAGTCGTTGACAAGAGAGGTCCTGAAAAAATGATGCCAACAGCTCTACTCAAAATAGCAAAAAGCTAAAAGAAAATCAAACAATTTTTGCAAGCAAAACACCCACAAAAGTCACCCCAAAGCGGCCAACATCAAAATATAATTCCTTTCAATCTAAAATCAAACCTGTGTACACGTGTGTGCAAACTGTACATCTGTGCGTTCACCTGTGATAATACAGTATGGAAGTCTTTTTTTTCTGTGCCAACAGAAGGTGAAGTTTATGTCAGATGATTTTTGGACCAAGTATTAACTTTTTGTCCTGGTTTTGGAAACAGGACAAAAAACCAACCCGTTCAAACAGAATTTATAAAAACCAACATATATTGCAAATAAAGACCTTACGCAGAAAGCACTATTTTTCCAACTTTAAAGATAATATTTAGCTATTTCTGTTTAATTGTTCATTATTACCAAGTTACTAAATTAAGGAATTTAAATAATTTTTAATACAGTACCTCAGCAGTTGTGAGGAACACATCCTCGCCAATATGTTTCAGTCCACATGCAATAACGCCAAGGGCAACTCCTGGGAACACGTAGGAATTGTTACCCTGGCCAGGATAGAGGGTTTGTCCGCTTGGAAGAGTGACAGGATCAAAAGGACTGCCACTGGCAAAAATGCCACGTCCCTAAATTGTAACGAGAAAGCAAAAGAAAGAACGCTAGTTAAGGGGACGCTGTTGAAATATTTCACACATCCTTTTAAATATCTACCACTGTGGAAGCTGGGTTGCATCTATTTAGTATCTCTTCTGAGAGGGTGTTAGAGCTATTTGACTGAATGTGTTTCAAGAACATCAGGATGCTGATCCTAGAGACTACTGGTGATTATCTGTGAGTATCTGATGTCAGAGAGTAACAGCTGCCTTATTCAGGTAAGAGCTGTCCATACAATTTAGAAGAGGAGAAACTGAAAGCCAGCACTCATTATTCACCTTGTGCATCCATGCTAGAAGAAGGGTACACGGGAAGGAAATCTCAAAAGTGGACAATACTGTCATGGTAACAATGGGTGATGCTGCTGGATTTTTTTCACAACAGCAGATCACCCATAAAAATAACACTAAGGCCACTAAATCTTGCACTTTTGGATGGGGCAATTTCTGAGGATCCGTGGGCAGGCAGAGCTGTCTGTCCTTACCAATCTCCCCACTTCAGGCCCCTGCGCCCACCCTGCAGCTCAACAGAACAACAGAGGTGCAGGCTGCGTCCCAGGAATGCCATCCCATGGTGCAACCTAGAGCACAAGTGGGTGATGGGACCTGGTCTGCCAGGACCTTGTGGCTCCCCTCTGTGTAATACACCACGCAGGGTGAGGGCACCAACTCGGGCACCGGCGTGTGAGATCATCCAACACCCATCAACCACTAGGATGCTTCCCAGCAGATTTTTGGGTGTTGCCAAGTAGCCCTGCAGCAGACGGGGCCCAGGCACCGTGCTCAGACTGGTGCCAGAAGGCACTACGGAAGAGCCAGCCTGTTCTGGAGAATTAGAGATCTTAGCTGTACGGATACAAGTCACACCATAACACCATCGAGTGCTGTTCGGGGGTGGCAGAAGAGGCAACTCAGGGGTGAGAGCGCTGCTGGTTCTCCCCAGATCATTCCCGACACACGGCGAGAGAGAAACCATTTCTACAGCGGGCAGTGCAGTTCTGGACTAACAAGGGGAATGACGTTGCACAGGCTCTGCGTCCACAGCCCAAAGGCCCCTGCCTCTTGCCTTGCTGGGCAGGGAGCACTCTCGAATTTAAGCAGTAAATTTAGGTGGGGAAGAAAAGCCAGCCTTTATTTATGCTAGCACTGCTGAAGTGATAAATGTCACTGTTAAATACTTCACAGGCTCTTTGTATCAGAAATACCTATGCTTATTTTAGACAACTGGAAACATGCATTTTAAAATAAGCCACTCTTGCTATTCAGCTCTTCAGACGAATATGCTGTTTGGTTTGGTGTCATCCAGTATTATCATGGCCGGCTTATTATACGTTTTGGTGACAGATCAAATGCTTCAGTGCGTCTTTTGCTCTGCCTGCCAGCTGTCGTTTGCCACCATAAGCAACCCTTCATGTAGGCTGCTTCCCTGGCTTGAGCACTGCGCTGTAATTGTGCACTGTGCAGAGGGAACAGGCATGCTAAATTTGACTTTTCAACTGTCATTCAAACTGCCCTGTATTTGACAAGAAATCCAGACACAATCCACTGTGAAACACATGCAGTCAAGTACTCATACACTTCAAATTCTAGACTCAATTACAGGATAACATGTCTATTAGCACTTCCATAATGCAATAATAAACAAGCAAGCATGGTTCTTTTAATTTTCACCTATGTTTCCATAATAGAAATCTTTGTCAATTGAGTCAGTTACTCGAGTTCTTAATAAAGAATTATTTTAAAGATCCTATTTCCTATACTGAAGTATTTTCTCACCCTGAAGAGTATCTATAAAATCTCAAATGAAAAGCATGCCACTGTGTGTATATATTACACAAAGTGGTACAGTTCAAAAACAGGCATAAGGCTTTAATGATTGATGGTTACTGATGCTTTGGTTATAATAAAGACTACGAGTCTTGCCTGACACCAATAAAAGCTATTAAATGTTTTTATGAGGGTGTGAGCTTGTATGGACTTCAGTGAAATTGTCTTGATAAAATCTGAAAAACCTGTTACTTAATTTAACTCCTTTTACCCCCACACAGAGACATGATTAGGACTTGCTACTCCACCCTCTGTCTTCCTCCCATTTTGAATATAATTTCAGATTTACTTTTCACTATGTATACTGGAGAGATGTTAATCTTTGGTTACCTCTGTATATTTGTAGCACTGCTCAGCCGTGCATTCTGCTTTGCTGGTAGGATTGCTGAGAGCGAAAATAATAGGACGTTTGTTTAAAGCAGCCATATCCTGAAGAATTTCTTTAGTAAAAGCACCACCAATTGCAGCAACTCCTAAAGAAGAAAAACACAGGCATAATAAGCAGACTAATGAAATCAGTTCAAGGTAAGACATGGATGTCACTTTTAAAAGAACAGAGCTCCTTTTATTGTGTACCTCCCTCTTAAAAATGGAGTTCAACCTTTTTCCTAATGTGGCTAAAGTCTTGTATAGAAGATTTTACAACAGCGAAACTTCAGTATTAATCCTCACATAAGGCAGAACCTATTCACCCCTGCACAGTCCGACGAATTTCTCACTTCACTTTTCTCAGGCCCTTTATCTAAAATACACATGTATCACCTAGCCTGCAGGTAAGTCCAGTAAGCAGTACAAAGGTACAACTCCGTCTCCCAAAGTCTCACGCCACAGACTGGATAGTTTCTCCCAAATCCAATGTGTCAGATTTCAATTTCTTCTGACACGATGAGTAAAGTCTCTGCCTTCTACAGCTGACCATTCTGTCATCTCCAGCCTCAGCTGATGAATAATCCCAATTTTGAGCCTAAGGCTTCCCTGACAGCAATAATTTTTTTGAATACATCCCTTTCCATCCCACCAGAGATGCTTTTCTATTCTCCATACTGTTCTCACAAGCAAAAAGGGGTGTGCGTGATGTTTTTGAGATGCCAATACGCCTGTATTTCTGCCTAACTTACAAGAGCTGGGAACCCAAGGGTCAGCAGCTTGCTCTCCAGGCCTTCAGTGAAAGACAGATAAACAGACCTTGGAGTAAACCTAAGGATCTTTAAGCCCCAGGAGGCCCCTATCGCTTGGCTTGTAGAGAAGGTAGCCTCCTTCTTGCTCAGAGCCTCCAGCGCCTGGCTCCCTGCTCTGCTTTCCACACAGCATCTGAGTTTCAACATCAGAAAAAAGGCTGTTGTTCCCTCTCTTGGGGGAGCAGGAACGAATTCAAACCCGGGCCAGGAGAGGGTCTCTCTTGGGTCAGGACTCTTAACTGCTCGTCACTCATGCACTAAGGAGCATCCCAGCATTGCCCGCTCTCAAAGGACAGCTTGGTGTCTGCCCGAGGAGAGCTTGGAGGGAGGTGAAAGGGGTCCTCACCTCCCAGAGCTGGCTAGAAGGTCATACATGCTCCAGGACTGACATTTCTTAAAGGTGTCTTAAAGGAGTATTTTCTGGCTAATTCTACATGAAGGACGGTATCATTTTACAGAGACATCTTCAAGCACAACATGCGCCCTCAGTAGGGAGAGGTGGGTGCCCCGCTGAAATTCCCTGAATTCATGGAATCATAGAACACCAGATTAGAAGGGACCTCAAGGATCATCTGGTCCAACCCTTCTTGGCAAAAATCATTTTAAATTGAGCTTTCTCAAGAGGTCTACTGATAGCCCAAGCAGCCTACGACAGGCTCTTTAGGTGCTGTTTAGGTGTTTAGTGTGGGCCCAATGATAAGACCCATTTGGTTTTGCGTCTGGCCAAATCTCCTTTATTGTGATCCCTTGGTACCAAAAAAGGCAGCTCTTAAATTGGCGCAAGTTGGTGACTTCTCTCAAAGTTTAAACATCTCTTGTTCAAACATTTCTTTCACATACTACTATTTTTTGCAAATCTGAGTGCTCTGTACTTCACTATCTATGAACAGATAAGGATGCTTAGATGCAAAAGCTCTGCTAGACCAGCTGGGCCACTGTATTTTTGATGTACAGTCGTGGCAGTCAGGATTTTGACCCACTTGTGTATAAGAGCTCATTGTACACCTTAGTTTCTGGTTAAGTCTGCAGTTGCCAAATGTTTAATGTCTTCTAAAACTGCTTCTGGACAGCCAATATTAAGAATGACAACTATCTTCAGATACAAAGTTAAAACAAAATGCTCCAAACCATCTCATTGACTATTTCTTTTTTTGTCTTTTATTTTAAAATTGCAATTTCTTATACTTCATCAAGCTAAATGAAGGCTTTTCCTTGAGCCATCGCAGGCAATGAAACATGTATGAGGATTTGCTGAGACAGAGGCAAGTAAAACATTGGGAGAAGGAGTATCAGCATGACTCCTGCTGCCCAGGGGAAGATACTGCATGACTAGTCCTCCAAACTGAAAAACTCCCCAGTATTAATTTTCTTTGCTGTTTCTGTTGGAAGAGCCTTCATTATGCAGTGTGTGTAGGAGAAAGGAACCTTGAGGGAAAGCGCCACATAGATTTATATATAAAAATGAATCACAGTAAACATCCCTATTTATGACAACAAGCATTCCCTAAGCATCCACACACCTTTATCTTGATAAATATCACAGATCATTCAGTCTATTCTTCTGTTCCACTAGCTTTGCAGCCTTGTATTCTGCTAAATAAATTATCTAGACTACTTGGTGTCTGTCTTGCAGTCATAACTTTATGGAGCATAGAAAAATATAAGCTTTATTTACCTCATTCATGATCATCGTCAAAAGCAGATTTTACTGAACAAGGACCAGGTGGTCTAAGCACAGTCGAAAAGGTAGCTCTTAAAATGTAGGATAATTTTCACTGTGGCATTTCAGATTTTCCAGCATCTGATAAATGATTTTACTAGCTAGACAGATGAAATTCCAAGTCTTCATATTAAAAAAAATTGTTTAAGAGGACTTGCAGTTCAGTACTGAAACTGTCACTGGAATATAATAACCAAACTGCGGAGAGCTGAGCAATCCTTTACTGAGATCCCAAATAAACCTGCAGCTTGTATAAAAGAACAAGTCTTTGTAAAATCTGTGTTTTGGTCTGCACAAAGGATGGGTGGGTAAGGACCTGAATATGAGTGAAAAGAAGATTCAGCTACAGCATGCTCAGATCTGCACAGGTTTACATGCGCTTAACTCAGTTTTCTCAGTCTAAGTTTGAGGTTATGTATATTACACCATCCACATTAAATCAGAAGTAATTTAGGAAGGTGCTAAGGTTCTCCATCAGATGTTTAAACCAACTCGGGTTATTCCTCCTGTGAAATGGATGGCTTGGAGTGAAAGCAGTGTTACATGCTTGGATAGTTACTGTTTGTTCAGTTGCTTAATAGAGTCCATTATGCAGCTAGTGTTTTCTAAAAACACACAAAGGTAAACTGTTCAGAGGAACTTGATCTGGTCTTCAGACAAAGCCACATCCCCATTTTTTTTCAACAAAGAAAAGGTCATTGCTTTAAAGCAGAAGAAATTACCTATTAGCACAGATGGCTTGATATCTTTAACAATATCTTCTAGATTTTTCATTTCACCATGTTCATGGGCAAAACGTTGTTTCTCAGATGTTAATGAGGCACGCCCCTGAGTAAGGAAAAGAAAAATATATTTGTTGTAAGTTTAATGGAACCTAATATCTTGGGATAATCAGTTTACAAAGTATCTGGTTTAACATGTCCTATTTTCATTTCTATTTTTGTGTCTGTCACCAAAAACCACATTAGACAAAGTTACACTGTGTACAGCTAACATGCTTAGAATATTTAGGACTAATCTATTTCTCTAAGCAATAGGTAGATTAAATTTAATATTTTTACTTAAAATTCGTAACACCTGTAGAATACCACTGTATTAAATATTACATGAAAGCATCATTAATTTCTTATTTGAAGCATTCTTAGAGCTGTTTTACCTGTTAACATTTAGTCAAATGCTTAAAGTTACTAATGATAAGGCATAAACATATCTATATAGCAAACAGTATGGAGGTGCCGGGGCAGGGAAGTTTCATAACTTAGCAAAACAAAATTAGTTTCTCCTAGCTTTTTCAGCTTTGCTCTTGTTTAAAAGTAGAGACTATATGGGAGGAGTATATAGGCTATAGGGGACCCTACGTTTTGCTCCACATTTTTCATATTTAAGCATTCCTTCTGAAGGATAGAATAAAAATAATTCTAACCAGATGTCTGGAGCACCATTTTTGCATTAACAAAATTGACTCAGCTGTGAAACAACTTTCGCCCTGATCCACACCGTCAATTTCCACTCATCGCTGCCCAACCAGGTTTCCAAATGCAAGAAGACAGAGGCAGGAAAAAGGGCTGCAAACGGGATTTGAGCTCAGTGTAAGTAACGTGGACTGTGGGGCAAGAAGGGGCCAGAATTTATTAAAATTATATTAGTTGTCTAAATACGTGGACCTCTGTCTGTAGACAGGCATCTGAAAATTTCAGTGGAAGAGTTTAAAATGCATACACCTCCACCACTCATTTTATTCTCGTGCCTTAAAAAACATCCCTGCAAAGGCACTTTTCAAACACAAATCTAGAAGACGGTGCCAGCCCCTCAAATATCTTACAATTTCAGACAGCAAGGAGCAGATTATACAGATACATATGGAAGAACATGAGGAAAATGGAATGCTAAATGTAATTTTGAGCGAATAGCCAAAACAGATGTATATTATCTCCCCAGTCACATCTTTTCCAGCTGAAAAGATGGGTCTCCTTAATCTTAGCTAATTAATTAAGAATATACTGAAGTAATGGAACAGAATTCATCCCACAATTCCACCAAAGTCTATGAATTTGACAATTTTGGCTCAATTTAGGGCTGCATATATGATCAGATTCAAGCCAGGGTTAGTTTTTTAATGGCATTTTTGCTTAATTTTAACAAAAATGAGAAATCCGACGCCACGTTTCAGACCACGATTCTGCAATGTGGCAACACGTAGCTGCGCCAGTCCTATCACCGAAGCTCCTCTGCCAGTCCTCGGGTGGCTGCCGCAAGAGCCGGTAGACAGGAGGGAAGGCCNTCGCTCATTTCCAGNTGCAAGGAAAGCGTTTCCATCCCGAGNGTACCACAGGAAGCCGCGGAAGGCTGTTATGTGGTCGCNGCTGGCTGAGCTGGTCTGCCTCACAGGACGCCAGCTTCTCTTGGCTCACCCATCATTACAAGGAATTTTCAGAGATTTCTCCTCTTCTACAGAGTTTTTTACATGACCAAAATACAGAGTTTTTAAATTAAGAGGGTTAAGTATGGATGCGCTTATACGAGGCTTAAGTGTTCTCCTAGAGCGATTAGCACAGAAATAATGGGATACGGGCACCTGCTTTCCTTTGTGGGTAAAATGTGAAATTCTCCGCCTTGAGAGAATGCCGCAATATTAACAATTTTTGGCATGTTCACGCTCGAATACTTCCACTATCAATATACGTTTTGAAGTCTGCCGTTTCCCAGCACCCCAGCAGATGTCCCCACAGTCTACATGCAGTCAAGATGCCTCTCATTTTAAAGCAGGAATGGTCCCTAACATTTTCAAGGGGAAATTATGAAGTTTTCTTTTTTAGTCACCAAAGAAAAAAATGCATTTGTGACTTCCAGGCCAAAAGCTTGTTGCTAGGAATAATTCAAAATACTGTAATAAAAGTCACTATTCATTCTAATTGGCTGGTTGGTTGAAATCAAAATGCTCAACGGAGCTTGACGTGGAGGCAGGTTTCCTGGGGAGCTAGGGATGGGTGCCACGTGCTGCCATCCCATCCCACGCTGCTTCTACATTTGATTCCTTAATAGCATATTAGGCTGCTATGGAGAAAGCTAGTTTTTGATCTGGTCTTAACATCCAGCCTCCGGGAGACTGCCCAGGGCTAACAAGAGAAAAGAAATCACCTCTAAGAGCTGTGACCAGCTCACTCTTCAGGCTGGGGCAGGCTGTCAGCTCTGAGAACCTCCAGGATCTGCAAATCTGGGAAGATCCATCGGAAAATGACCTCCGATTTTTTTGACTGTGAGTAACAGCTACGAGGTCAGGCTGACATCTTCACAGAAGAAAATGTTAATGTTCTTTTATTTTCATTTGCAACCAAAACAAATAACCAAAATCCTGCATAAAACAGAGTTACTGCTTTGCACAGTTTTACACTTGATTTGCTTTCAAGGAGGTGCTTCAACATTCTAAAATTAAGATAATGGCAGAGCTGTTAAAACACTTCTTGATGCAACACCAAGGACTCAAAGCCGCATTTCCTACCAACGTTGACAACCACCGCTTGTTTAGTCAGCTATAAAGGGCTACTCAGACAGTAAGCTGGATGTGATCCACTGCAACCCTTTCCAGGCCACTGCCTAGTAAGACTCATGCTAGCCAGGTGGGTCAGCTGAGGTCAGAATCACTTCTGACCTATCTTAATTTCTGTCTGCCCTTAGTTTCACACAGGGCGTTCTACCTTTCTCAAACAAACAAAAAAGCAAAACAAAACAATTTAAATTTATTTCTTTATTCGGCTTTGGTCTGAATTAGCTTGATCCCATTAGTCAGAATGAATCATATCTCCAAGTAAATATTTTTCTAGTATATTAACTAAGAACGAAATACTAAATTCTGTGGCTTAGCAAAAATAACAACAGCTATTTACATAGAGATTTTTGCTTGGAAAATGCCTGTAAAAAATTCTATGGTTAGAATTTTTTTTAATAAACATTTTTAAATAGATTGTCAGAAATGTATTTTATTTCTTAATTTGGGAGCTATGTAACACCTCCCTAAAATCTCTGACATTTCAAGACGAGCCAGTTGATTTGGTTACAAAACTCCAATAATTTAGAGGACAGTGCTTTAGATAGTATTTTTTCTCCCCAAATTGGCAAACCCTTAAGTTCTGCTCTCCACAAAGTAAAGCGGCGGCAGCAAGAGCACGGCTAGCTTCGCTCCGTGCACTGCCAACAGGGCAAGCAATGACTTGCAGGAAGGAAGAAACAATTCACTTTTGTGCATGCTTAACCTCAAACTAAAGGGTTGCCGGACCATTTAGTACAAGCTTCCAGTCATCCACCCCTGAATGCCTATAGCCAGAATGAGAATTCACAGATTTTTTTTTTTTGTCAGTCAGCAGAGAGAAAAAGATGGAGCCAAAACGCAGAAGTCTCGATTCTGGATTTGTATGGTTTTCTGTCTTGTTTCCCTCCTGACCCTGGAGACGTGCAAAGTGGACAGACTTGTCAGTGCAGAGCTGCTCTGACTAAAAGATCTTCCAGAAGCGCAGAGCCCGTCTTCTGACATTTCCATTTCCAGCCCTGGCTGAGCTAACTTTTGTACTCTGGCTATCTGCTGCTAGAAAATGAGCTGTAGAGGATCATCACCAGGCAGCATAAATCAGAAACTGCTCTGGTCTGCTTGTGACTCCAGACTCCCTAAGACACTAACATGGCATACAGCTCACTGATATTTTCCTCTTTCTTCTAATAAGAAAAGGCAAAATTTTACTAAGAAAGATTCTGCATGAGCTCTGGGGTTTTGAGCATGAAGCTCTGAGTCTTTTAAGAAGAAACATCATCTTCAGTTACATTCGTATTTGTCTTCTAAGTCCACTGTCATGCTCTTCCAGCATTATTAAATATTCATTCGATCAATGAAAAGGGCTTAGAAAATCAGTGATCTGAAGACGTGCCCCTTTCAGTACACCAAGCCGCAGTACAGCCTCACTGTTTCACTGAAGGCCTTCAATGCTTGCCACGCAGGGGAGGAATTTTTCCAGGGGTTCCTACCAAAGGATGTTATTGCACTGTTGTTCAAACAGCAGTAGGAAGACTCATCTAGGCTAGACAGCAGCTGCCTTTAGCTGTAAAATGTTTACTATGAAGTATACAAGTGTCTTTACTGCATCAAGTGACACTCCCTAAATTCAGAAAGAAAGTCATTCACACTGAAATCCACAGCTGAACTAATAGACTTGATGAGATACCTGTGCAGTTATTCAGAGGGAAAGATATAAACTCATAGACTCTTTCAATAGAAGGAGAAACGTAAAGTTAGAAAAACAGGCTATATATCCCTCTTGCTTTAACTTCCTAAATGTATTCAGTGTCCCAAGGAAGAAATAAATAAAAAGCACCAACATTTTTTTGTATAACTTTTCGCAGTGCTATGTATTCTTATATTATTTCTTTATCTTTTATAGAAGAAGTAATTTACTAGGGGCTTTATAAGAAGTTTGCTTGAAAAAACCCCAAAAGAAAGTAGGTACTAAAGTACCAGGAAGGCAACTACAGCATCTTTAATGCATACTCAGGCTGTCTGAATAAACTATACGATATTCCTTCACTAGAATGCTGAAGGTGAAGACTATTAAAAACACTCAAAAATATGAACAAACCTTAAGTCCAAAGACTCGGTGAAAGTGCCAGAAATTACTTTGGAGGGGGAAAGTATTACTTCTATCACGATTTCATTTTGTACCAAGAAACCTATGGGATATTTTGGATTTGAACAAAGGAGAACAAAGCAACCTGAAAACAGATATGTTGCTATATTAGAAGCCAATGTGGTATCTCAGATGGAAAAAGTAATATGAGCTATATTCTTTATTAGCAAATGAGTTACAATGTGGACTGTGTTAAGTCAGCAGATGAAGTACAGAGATAAAGAAACAACAGCAGCATTCTCAGATGGTGACATTCTGTATGAAAGATCTTGGCAATCCCAAAAAGTCTATATTCCCTAATGGATAAGAGTCATTGGTGTTACTTATTATTATTACAAGTAGTAAAACATATTCATTTGGACACCAGGACCTTTTAATTCAAGGAGCAGAAGTAACAGGACTCTGTAGTTAAAAGTTTTATGAAAAACTGCTTGTATTTTGGATTCGAACTGAAAGCAATTACTAGTTTTAGGGAGGGTTCTTAAGTTTTTAATTTTACTGGCTGATCAACAGCACAAGAAGCAAAGGAGATACTGGGATCAGGCTTCAAGCAAACGTACATCATGGTTTCCACAGAAAGTTACTCATATCATAGGATTATAGAACCAAATTGAGGCTCAGATAACAAACAAAAATGACCCATCAATAAAACCCTGAGAAAATTAATAGAAAACAGCTGTGAAAACAGGAGACCAGACTGTACAGCAGACATCTGTATGGCATACTTCAGAACAGGAGGCAAATCTTGCAAATACCACCAACGTGAAGTCTAATGCCTGTTTGAACTGGTCCTGCCAGGGCTGCCCTGTGAACCAGGGCTGAAGAGCAGAGCAGCCCTGTGCCAGCAAGGCGAGAGGCAGGGCTGGAAGGTCTCCAGGGTTTGTGCTTTCCATCAGATTGGAGGCAGCTGAGAAGCAGCCAGAGCACCCTGATGACTGCACTGTCCCACATTAGAGGCAACGCTGGCATTTGTCCCGTCTCCCAACCGGGGAGGCACAAATCTGTTTATATAAGCACTTGCCTTCATTTGACTGTCAACCGCGGCTTATTTAAACAAGAGAACAGAGATCAGTACACAGATAAATTAATAAATTCATCTGAGGTTCTTAAATACTGAAGACATGAGAACCACAAAAGACATGAGAACTGTAGGCCAAAAAGCAAAGCAGTCCATTAGTAGAGTATTTCCAAATGCAAATGTTTTGGTTTTACTTGCATTTTTCCTGTAAGTTCCCTATTGTAGAGTTCAGAGCAAAAACAAAAAAGCAGTTGTTAAAGCATCAAGAAAGAAGGGGGGGGGAAGGATGTGGTAAAGAGTCATGGGAGAAGGTGGTGAAACATCTCCCTGTTGGGAGATGATCTCTACGTGGCTTCTTAGCGCTTTCATCACAAGTAAAACTATGGTCTAAAGATTGTTGGTCAACCATCTGGAGGGCTCTAGGCAGAGACAGTAGACAGCACTAGGAGCTGAGGGACCTCTCTGGGGAGACCCGCCCATCAAAAGGAAGGGACAATTGGGCTTGGACAGGCACAGAGAGCATGCTAGGAGGGGGGGCCTGGCTGCCCTCCCTAGCCAGAACTCCAGGAGAGTATCAGTTACTAAGAGTTGCAAAATAAAGAAAAAAAAAAAAAAAGGGCAGCAGAGGTATGGATATGGACTCACTGGTCAAGGGTTACTGAAGCCCTAGGGCTTGCAGGTGACAGGCACTCCTGTGCTACCTTGCTTACGAACCAAAAAAGCAGAGACACTCAAGCCTTTCCAAATTATAAAGTGATTGTGCCTCCTGATCAGGCGCAATTCAACTAAAGGTGAAGAGAGCAGATTAAAACCAGACAAGACAACTTGGACACAAAATTAATACATAATTTGTTGCCAAGCGTGTGAAAACCCACAACATTTTGAGGAGATAATGTCATTTTTAAAAACGGAAATAAGGAAGACCCAGGGAACTACAGGCCAGTCAGTCTCACCTCTGTGCCTAGCAAGATCATAGAGCAGATCCTCCTGGCGCCTATGCTAAGGCACATGGAAGATAAGGAAGTGACTGGTGACAGCACACATGGCTTCACTGAGGGCAAATTGTGCCTGACAAATCTGGTGGCCTTCTATGATAAGGTTACAGTGTTGGTGGATAAGGGAAGAGAAACTGATGTCATCTACCTGGACTTGAGCAAATCACCAAACACTGTCCTGCATGACATCCTTGTCTCTAAATTGCAGACTTCTGGATTCAATGGATGGACCACTCGGTGAATGAGGTTTTGGCTGTATGGCCGCACTCAAAGAGTTGTGGTGGTCAATGGCTCAATGTGCAAGTGGAGAGCAGTGATGAGTGGCGTTCCTCAGGGGTCAGTATTGGTATCAGTGCTGTTTAACATCTTTGTCAGCAACATGGACAGTGGGATCGAGTGCACCCTCAGCAAGTTTGCTGATGACACCAAGCTGTGTGGTGCAGTTGACACACTGAAGGGAAGGGATGCCATCCAGAAAGACCCCGACAGGCTTGAGTGGTGGGCCTGTGCGAACCTCATGAAGCTCAACGAGGCCAAGTCCAAGGTCCTGCACATGGGTTAAGTCAATCCCAAACACAAATACAGGCTGGGGGATGAAGGGATTGAGAGCAGCCCTGCTGAGCAGGACTTGGGCGTGCTGGTTGACAAGAAGATGAACATGACCCAGAAATGTGCGCTTGCAGCCCAGAAGGCCAACTATATCCTGGGCTGCATCAAAAGTAACATGGCCAACAGGTTGAGGGAGGTGATTCTACTCCGCTCTGGTGAAACCCCATGGGGAGTCTTGCATCCAGCTCTGGAGCCCTCAGCACAGGAAAGACATGGACCTGGTGGAGCGGGTCCAGAGGAGGGCCACTAAAATGATCAGAGGGCTGGAGAACCTCTCCTATGAGGAAAGACTGAGAGAGTTGAGCTGTTCAGCCTGGAGAAGAGAAGGCTGCAGGGAGACCTTATAGCAGCCTTCCAGTACCTGAAGAGAGCCTACGAGAAAGCTGGAAAGGTACTTTCTACAAGGGCATGGAGTGATAGGACAAGGGGGAATGGCTTTCAACTGAAAGAGGGTGGATTTAGATTAGATATAAGAAAGACATTCGTTATTCTGAGGATGGGGAAGCACTGGAAGAGGTTGCCCAGAGAAGCTGTGGCTGCCCCCTCCTTGGAAGTGTTCAAGGCCAGGTTGGATGGGGCTTAGAGAAGCCTGGTCTAGTGGAAGATGTCCGTGCTCATGGCAGGGGGGTCGGAACTAGATGATCTAGAAGGTCCCTTCCAACCCAATTCATTCTACGATAATGATAGACAGTAAGATATATGATTTAGGTAAGAAATTTAATTCTGGTGTTGACAGGGTAACAGGCAGGACAAAATTCATAAAGATGATTATTTCAGGAAGATAAGATCTGAGAAGCAGAGCAAGTCAGGAACTCACAGAACAACAAAAACAAAATGGAGCAAGAATCATTCATTTCAATAATAGAGCATGAGCAAATGAACTCATAAACCATCCAGATTAGGTCACCATCTCATCAGTACATCTAATGTACATGGTATCAAAGAGGAAACATGCTGACAAATTTAGCACCCGAATTTTTGGTGGGGTCTCTAAAAGACAATGCAACATGGATATTACTTGAGCACACCCCACCAATCACCCTTTTGCCTTGTCCTCACTTGTTTTCATATGTTACTGACCAAGTATGAGTAATTCCATGAGCATTCAAAGACAAATTAATGTTTCCTTTCTGCAAAACTTATACTTCATATAAACAAGGTAAATGCAAGATGAAACTGCACAGATTAATTCCCCAGACATCAGAAGAACTGACAACGCAAATAAGGATTTCTTTGTTGGGATAGTACATGAGTAAAATAAGGCAGAAACTGCTTTAAGTGATTGTCATGCCTTGGAGATACCCTAGACATTGCATCTTTGTTAAGACGTGTATCAGTTTTTTGTCTCAAGAAGTCCTAGCCAGTTGCAGTCAGCCATAAATGAACTGATCAAAAACAAAAGTAAAGAGTCAGAGTAACTGACTGTTGATAAAAAAAAAGCAAGAAATAATTAAAAGTTAGCAGAAAAGACAAACATAATATTAAGTGGTATATAAAATTAACATCAAAACCATTATGAAATTAGTATCTAGAATGAAAACCAAGCTTTTAAAAAAGTGATTATTGCTAAAATATAAGAAAATTCAATAACAATCGGACAGTCTGGATGGAATTCAGTTCAATATTAAGATACTTGATTGTAAGCTCTAAAGGTTCTTTCACAGGTTATATGAGCTCTGCTGATTGTAATAGGAGCGACCACACCTATATGGCATTGAAATTCTGGTGTCAGCCCCAAATGTCCCCTCTTCTCTTCCATCGTTCTCTAAGCAAGGATTGAACTATGTATGTATCCAACTTCGACCAAACCATGAACTTGAACTAGGGTTGTATCTACTGCCATTTCGTTGGTTGTGAGGATCTTTTCCAAATAAGATTTATTTGCAGCACATTTCTAAAATGCTCAGACAATGGTGAAACTTGTGAATCTCCCAAGTTTATCACTTGCTGGCTCTTCTCAGCTACTTGACACAAAATAATTTACTGTCTTTCAAGTTCATGGGTGAAGATATGGCCACTAATATAGCTAAGCATGACACTATGGCAGCTTCAAAGATGACACAAAATGCATTCATCACACATCACACATTTATGTATATCTGTGTGAATAACAGAAAAAAAACTGTGAACACTGAGGATATGGGAAGGAAAAGGAATACGGGAGACGCTACCCATCAGTGTGTTCATTCATCAATCAGACAGAATGTGACAATGTGGCAGAATTCAGAAATTCAGAATTAAACATGAGTCCCAACTGCTTATGCGTAAACTTCAAGTACACAAGAGTGCGAAAGCAACTTTAGAAGTGTCTTTTAATTAAACATTAAAACTTCCATCTGAATGCACTGGGATAATTAAGACAGGCATTTCAAGAGGACTGATATCTGTTTCAAGGAATAAAGTCATATAGTTCATATAGTTCAAGTGGTAAAATTCCAATGATGTTATGATCTGCAAACCTTCTTCATCCACCTTTGGAGAAAAAATAGTTTTGAAAGGCGAAAGCATACTGAACAGATTAAAAAAAAATCTCAGCAACCTCAAAACAATATAAGCAACATTAGAAGGTCTCTAGAATGCAGCAGAAAACACAGCTATAGACAGTATAACAAACATAACCTTCATCACCAGCTCCTTCACCACAACATAGCAGAAAAGTTGGTCATCAAACTTGGCTTAATGAAAAAAGATGGTTCCCAGGGGGGCAGGGGAGGAATAACAGGAAAATGTAACAGGAAAATGAAAACAGCTGCACTTGAACTAAAACTGAAAAGCCACAAAGGAAAAATCAGCTACAAAAGCCTGATAAGTGACTTCATGGCAGCTTTTGGGGGTGGGGGAAGAAGAAAAAGGTGGAAAGTGTTTGCAGTCAGGTCAACAAAAGTTCCAAGGTTGTTTTTCTTTGGTTTGCACTGGTTGAAATACTACAGGAAGTAGATGAAAAGAGAAATAGTGTTTAAATCTACAATCATGCCTTGCAAGATTAATGATCAAAGGACAGCATAGGATAAAAATGATGTAAAAATTAGTTTAGTTGGACAAAGTAATCGCTGAGTCTTCAGAGAGTCTTGTTATTTCTCATACCACTAAAGCAACAGATCAGAATATTTCTAGGACTGAAAAGGTCTCCCCTACTTCAAGTAAAGCTCTTTTGGCCAGGCAGTTTTTGTTGGGGCAGATTTTAAGGGACTTTTGTTGAACAGGTATCCATTGATACACCTCCTCAGTAGGAAGAGATGAAAGGCAGTTTAGCTTATGCAAAAATTGGTGATCTATGCTGTGGTTTGACAAATCTTATCTTTGCGACAAGGAAAAGGTTTCTAACAACAGAATCCTTCCCATTGTACAGTGTTCTCACTAATCTTCCTCATTTTACTTCTCTCATTTCCAAGAGTTTTGAAAGTCCTTCAAAGTCTTGCAGCACTTTTCTGCGATCAGATAAAGACAAAATAATTTCCTAAGCAGACCTAAAGTACAGCTTGCTTTCTCAGGCCAGAAAAAGTAACCAGGAATAGCTTAATTCTTTACTTGCTGTATATATGACCTCCCAGCAGTTAAATCACAAGTTTCAAGAGGCTTACATTGTATTTTCTTTCTTTTATGATTTGGGGGGGAAGGAGGGGCATTTTTAGTTTTTAATTTTTATTTTTTAGGGGGAACATTTAGCTGCAGAAAAAAGCCAAGAGAGGACTTGCAGAGCCCTAGACCAAGGACAGGTTTCCTTATGCCCAGCTCAGGCCTCATACTGAAATATCTTGAGCTCTAGGTCCAGTGGGCTCTACACTCACACACACTGCAGCAGGAAGCGCCCACCCATTCTTGAGCCCCCCCCCAGGACAGCCAGACGGGGAGACTGGTGCTCCCAGGTCTTCCAGAAACACTAGCAATGACCCAAAATGTGCACCATCAGCTCCCGCTGCTTGCGTCAACATCTGGCCACAAATTTAGTCCTAATCTATCTCAGACAGATGTTATGTCTGGCTATCACTAACAGTTCGCAAATATACTCTGGGCAGAATATGAAATTCAGTGGACTGCTTTTTGGATGAAACCCAAATTCAAGGCCTACCAAGAAGAATAAGCAGAGGAAAGGGACTTAAAGGCTGTGTGAGACACTGATTGGTTTTGGCCCCACTTGAGAGAGCTGAAGCTAGAAGGTGGTGAGGAAAGGATACAGTCACTGAGTCACTAAAAATTTAGAAACTGTGAAAGGAATTAGTCACTGCGTACCAAGAGCAACAACCCAGCTTCTCAACTGACTAGCAAATTAGCAGTGAGAGGTGTAAAAGGAGTAGGAAAAAGAAAGGAGCAGGAGAGTAGAAAGGCTGGTTAATCACTTTGGCTGGACTGACACACAGCCAAAACCTGTTTTACTGCTTAGGGCTGTGAAGTTCCTATTCTTCTGCCCCTGTCAGTTTGTTTCCTTACCACCATCAGGAGGTGATTTTAGTTCAATTGTATTATTTGATAATCCCAGTCTCTATGGTGGAGAAAATGGTGCAACATGCCATTCCTCTTAGGCAACCTCTAGGTTTCAACAGCCACAGAAGATACGCAGACGTTCATGGAATCATGGAATTATTAAGGTTAGAAAAGGCCTCTAAGATCAAGTGCAACCATCAACCCATCACCACCATGCCTACTAAACCATGTCCTGAAGTGCCATGTCTACACTTTTTTTGAACACCTCCAGGGATGGTGACTCCACCACCTCCCTGGGCAGCCTGTTCCCAGTCATCTCTGTTAGGACAGAAAAGCACTTTAAGATTATTAGATAGAAAACCAAAAGGAATTAAAAACACTCATTAAAACAAACAAACAAAACCAGAAAAAAATCTGTGTCTTAGATTGCAGCAAATACCAGCATTATTCTGTATCTGGTCAGGCTACTTTTGTGCTTTCTGGCAAGGGATGTCCAAGATGACCCTAGTAATACTTTCTCCCATCTCAGTGTGTATGATGCTACTATTTTCCCTTTAACTGCACGAGTGAAAGGTGCTGTGATGCTGTTCCATAAACCAACACAGATACTGACTGCAGAATGCGTGCTCCTGACGCCAAGTTATGTGAACTACACAAGATCCTAAATATCAGACAGCTAAAGAACACTGCACAAGAGTGCAGTACCAACAACGATGACCATAAACACTGCTAACTTCTATGATGCTAGCCAACAGGCAAGGTGAAAAAACAAAGTGAACTGGCCTCATCCATTTCTTTTAAGTAGCTCACAAACTATTAAATATATAACCACCTTTTAAAACATACCGGTTTCTTTATTCTGGCACATGGAATTCATATGTTTCTTTATTTTGGCATACGGAAGGAATGAGGTAAGGGTGACTGATGAAGTCTTTCAGCAGCTTCAAATTCTGACCAGTGTTGATAGCACTGCAGACCACAACATCTGCAACATGAGCTATGTTACTGTGCGTAGAAGCTATTTGATGCAATATATCTCAGTTCTTGCAGAAGGATGACATGCTTGCAACACCAGGAAAACATTCTTTTCAAAAATACTTTTGTTCTTTTTAAAAAATCCTGGAATGCCATCCTAATAATGTATCTCTACACTTTTGTGCACCATTGTGCTAAAAAATAATGGTCGCATTAACATAGGAAATACTGAATCCACAAGTTGAACATTTCTTTCCTTACACGTTTTTTAATGAACAGCTGAAAAATTCTCTTCATTATGTGCTCATCCCTAATAGGAATATAGAGCAGGAATTCCAAGCATAATCACGCCCCTCCTGAAGTAACATGGGAGCCTGCCATTCATTTAATACACTTTAGAAAAGAAAAGGAGCTTGCTATGTCAAGATAGATAAATTGTTGTAGTTGCTTTCACAAAAAATACATTCTGGCCTTTATCTCAGACTGGAAATAACTATCATGATATTTAAAGGAATGACAAAATTGTATTACCTTTACTATTAATCCCTTTGAGTCCACCATCCATATCCTTTTGATAGCTGCATCTTTAGATACTCCTTCTTTTTCCATAGCCATAACAATGAGGTTTGCTATCCCCAGTGCAGCCTGAAAGAAAGAGAAGTATTATACGAAACTAGAAATGAAAGAAATCCCCTGCTCACTTGTTTCCTCTACCCACTAATTTAGAGAAGTCTCTTAATTTTATTCAACAATAAAACTGAACCATTATTGTTTGAAAAGTAAACACTAATGAACTGTTGCTACCATTTGGTAATTAGAAACCATAATGTAGATAAATAATATAGATAAATCTTAAATCACATACGTAAGTCATAGTATAGATAAATCATAAATTTCCAGTGTGGAGAGCATAATAAATATTTAAACTCTAATAAAAAAAGCTAAAACTAACATTTATTCCACATAATAATCTCAGAATACATGATGTATTTTTTCTTCTTTGAAATTTTATTTTGTTCATTAGATTTTCTTTGCAGTTTTAACCTAAGGAAACCACACTCTGCATGCCCGAAAGTAAAATGCAGTCCTAAAAGATGTTTTGCTCTTATCTTTTATAAAAACGTCCATCAAGAAGGTAAGTCTCCTTTTACCTACTATTCATGTGTTTGGTAACTCTAGACTTGGCTGTGCTCCCAGTGAAAGCAGGGACGAGAAAAATTCACTTATCAATATTTTGCTGAAACATGTATCATTCTTGCTGGACTTTATTTCACCCAACAGATAAAATGTCACACAGGTACAGATTGTAAAACAGGCAACAAAATGAGCCAACAGACCACTCAGTACTTCTGATTGCCAACTCATATATATATTTATGGGGTTGATTCTGTTTCTTGTTCTTTATTATTTAGTTTCACTGAGAATCAAGTGAGATTCCCCTTTTTTAATTAAGAAAGAAGTAGTTTTATTAGGAATGAGCTCCCGTGGTAGGGATGATATCTACCATTAGCTCTTTGCAGCAACAGGCACACTGACAATACTAATGAAAAAAAGCCAAACATTAGACCACAGATTCATCTGTCTGTGGAACATGGAGCAAAATCAGGGGAAGGAACTTTAGAGAAATGGACAGTCGTAATGTGCAAAGGTGTTGCCATGCCCAACATGGATGCAAGTCATTCTGAATACTACAGATCTGATCTCAGTAGCACCAAATATTGAATCAAATTAAAGATATCTGGACTACACAAAGCTGGATTAGTTTATTGCACCCAAAGGGGGGTTTGGTGACCACAAAGAATAATTTTCATAAATCTGCATGGGGTTGTAGACTTTGTACAAGAAATGACAGCTAGCCACACTGTAGATAAGCATAATCTTCACTTGTGTGTCAGTGGCTTAGGAATTTATACTGAAAAATTAGTATCAAAAAATATTGTGCATAAGGATCTTCAGAAATGTATGCTCTTGGCATGCAGAATAGTGAAGAACTGTATTTAATGACAGGAAAAAAAATATCAAAGGGGCACTGTTTCTTACTAAATAACACTGACTCTGGTAAACACACTTTATTTCATTTCTCTTTGGTAGCCTGACATATTTTCTCATCTTTCCAGACAGTTTTGTTTGTTTATATTGAGAGCAGCTCAATAGTTTATAGCTGAAGAGCTACCATCTGAAGTTTTAAAAAGAACAGATCTCCACAAAATGTCTTACAAAAAATACAAAGTTTGACCAGATGATCAGAGATTTTTCTGTAAATTTAAATTTTAATTAACAACCAGATTTCTCAAGTGCTAGTGATCATTCTAGCCATTTAATCTTCTTGTTACTGGGATACATGTAACTTGATTAAAAATCAAGAAAAATCTTCATAGCACAATTTTTCCTGATGTATAAAAATACATACCTCTCCAGCTCCCTGGAATAGCACTGTGTGATCTGATAACCTGTTCTTGGTGATACGCAGAGCTGCAAGAAGACCTGCAACAGCCACAGATGCAGTTCCTGAAATACAAAAAAAATGAATATATTTGGTTATTCTGGAAACATTTACAAAGTATTACATTTTATAGAATTCTACAGCATCTTTCCACTAAGAGATACAAGCACATAGGGGAGTAACAAAAAGTTCAGTGGAATTGAAGTTTGCTCTACTTTATTCTTACGAAATTTAAATTAATGTGGGAATATCTTCAGACTAACATTAAATAAAACATGACTGATTCTACTGGATGGGTATAGTGGCTAGGGCATTCAAACTATCACAAAATATTCTGGTTATGACCTTTTTCAGAAGGAAAGGGTGCGAGAGCCCAGACAGAAGTATTTTGAAGGACTCCAGACACAGAAAATTAAGATATTGGTCTCATTCTTCAAATAGATATACTTCAAATACAGTAAAATTAAGACTAAAGTAAAACTTTATTTCTCGTGGGGAGGTTGTCAGAGGAGAAGAGCAAACTGTGAACATTTACAGAGAAACTAAGCTAGCTGAAAGAGTAAGGCCAGCTTATTTAAGACACCGACTATGCTACTGCATCCGAAAGTCCTCATGACTCCAGTCCACTGCAAAAGGCGTTCCAGCTTACTAGCATCTAAAACAGCAGAAGTACCTTTCAAATCTGAGTTATGCTGCACAGGGAAAAAGGCTAATATTTAGTTTTATGATTTAGCCTGTGGAGGCCTTTCTTCTCCAAATCAGAACCACAAAGAATGAGATACCTCTCTGTCTTCCAGTGGAAAGATTTTGGTCCTCATCATGAGAAACAGCTATTAAAAAAAGAGTAGGGCAATAAAGGGATCTCACGCAGGCATCTAAAGCAAACCTGTTCACAATGGCAGGATCAACCATAGCTCTGTAATTTTTGACACATCTTTGTCTGACTTGTTCCTAACGTTCTTTCAAATACTGCTGTGATCTCCTCAGCAAGCTATTCTGGTGCTTCAATATAGGTTTTTGTTGAAAATTTAAAACCTAAACATTTTCTCTTGTTCTGTTTTGGCCTCCTGTCTTGTCTACCACCGGAAAACCTTTCCTCTTTGCAATAAGATGTGCATTATATTTGAAGACTAAAATTGTCCCAGTCTCCTTTTCTTACATGTAATCATCTCAATTCTTCCACTCTTTCAGAAAATTATCTTTTTAAAACACTTAGCACTCATTTCTCTCCTCTGGACTTCATCCATTTGTTTATCTTTCTTCAATTGCAGCACCCAAATCTATCCACAACGCTGCAGCTGCATATGTAGCACGGAGTCTAGCTGTCAGCTTTTGTCATGCTGAAGAAAGTTGTATTTAGTCACCAGGACCTGATATCTTCTGATCCAAAGGCCAGATACTCCTTCTCCCCAGCAAAGCCTACCAGAGGCAGAAGACCTTCTTTCTTTCATGGATTACTGACTTCAGGTAACAAGCTTGTATTTTTCACAAGTGATCATCATCATCACTAAAACCCAGGCACAAGATGGACAATGAAAGACAGTCAGACTCCTTGTTGCTACAAGGAACTTAGATCCATTAAATACAGGAAGAAAAAAATGAGAAAGTGCTTCAGTTTTCAATGGGTTCACAGAACTCATAAAGACATCTTGTGGACAGGGATATGGTAGTGAGGTAGACGGTGCCAGCAGAACAGTTGTTGTCAACATGCATTTTTAGAGAGGATGCCAAAGAACCAATAGCAGACAGCATTGATTTCATCAGGACTGAAAAAGCTGTATCAGCCACTAACAATTAGGTATTGAAAGTGGAAAAATGGGTTTCAAAAGTCTTTGAAGATTTCTGATGCCTATCTAATTCACAGAGAGCTGAACCACAGGGAGATAAACACAGGCCCCAAGATGTTCCACTTGGTCAGTTCTGGGAAAAAGAAGCAAATTCTTCCTTCTCCAGGCAGTGGCTGGCATTGACTGACCCAAGAAAAGCAAAGAAGGGGCCACAATGATTTTGAGAAGCCTGCAAGAACTTGCAAGGAAGAGATCTTCTGGCTCCTACAATTCTGTTCCTGATCACTGCAGCCCTAGCTGCAATTGTTTACAAGCCACCTGGTTCCGTCTGAGGGGGGGAATTCACATTGCTACTGATTTTCAGAAAAAGTGTGAAATAGGTGCTTCAAAAGCACTTGGCTCAGAATCTGCACATTGAACATTTGCCCTCGATGTGCAGCTCCCCTAAAGGATGTACTTTTGCTATTCAAAATCTACTTTCTCATAAGCAAGGTGAAGTTTAAAGCTGAGATAGTGTTAATCTCTGCATCAAAGTCAAGGAGATGCTCAAAACAGGTATTGATATTGCAGGCACACAGACCATTAAGTTTCTAATACATGTAGCTAAGGAACTAGAAGAACAGAAGTAGTAAGAAGCCTGATACTGGGTAAACCTCTCCTTAGAGGAGATCATTTAGGTGCTGAAGGCTGGGTCTGAATCTATGGTTTATGGGTAGGATCATCTGAGTTTCATGAATGGTTACCTTTTCAAGAATAAAAGGCAATCCTTAGTAAAATTTAAGAACACATTTTAAAATTAGAAAAGCCACTTTTTGAAGTAAATCCACCTGAAGAGTTCAAAAACATGTGTCTTTAGAACTAAGAAGTTTGTTACGTGCTTTTGATTTTGACTTTTCCCTTCAATCATCACAAATACAGGACACCTTGTTCTCAGCCCACTTAATGTTCAGACCATACAGATTTGTCATTTCTAGTTATTTAGTCATTTTTATGACTTGTTCTCAGAGCTGAGATCATTTACTCTCTTCTCTCTCATTTCTAAATTTAAGAAAAAAAAATAAATCTAAAAAATGTTTCCTCTGAGGCGTGGCTTAGGGAACAACAACTGCTGGGCTGAGACACTTCCACCCCACAGTATCCAAAAGCTAGCTTGTTTCTTTCCCAGATGAAATTAAGTCTTACTCTGGCGAGTGCCAAATTGGCAAAGACCAAAAATGGCAAAAAACAGAAGTCGGACTGATCTCTCAGTTTCCCTTGGTACTCTACCAAACAATCCTCATAACCGGCAATAAAATAATCCCATCCTCTCATTGGATGCCAAATTCTTTCTTCTATTTTATATTCACAGCTGTACTTGCAGGGGAGGAGAAGGAAACCTACACAACATGGCTTATACTTAAGACCATCAGGGGAGCTGGGCTCCTGAAAAGAAAAGCTGAGCTGGAGCACTGTAAGGTCCTGCTTCCAGCCCCTGGCGCCAGAAGCTGTGGCCACCACAGCACCCTGCCTTCAACAGAGGACTTCTCAGACAGCCAGGAAAGCTTCTCTTCAAGCCACTTTCTGGTGATGGAGACAAAATGAAACCCCATAAATTTAAAATGAATGGAAACGCTGGGATCCTGCTTATCTTCATGGCTGATGTACTGTTGCTAAGTTTGTTAGCCAGAAGAATGGACTATGATTAAGTATTACCAGTTGGGATACTTTTACAATACCATCTTCTGTTTCAAGGAAAAAAAATAGAGATATGAAACATGAATAAAACACTACATTGACTGTCAGTAACATTTTGCATTGATTATTTACACAGAATGTGAGTTCTCATTACCTGTATGCTCATTATGAGGGTGATCCAGAACAAATGTTGTAATAGCAATATATAAAGGCTTAAATACTGTATTTCGCACAAATCACAACTTGCACAGAAGAACTGCTCTAATAATGGTAAAAACAAGTACTCCCCATCAGTTTTATTCAGCTATTTGACTCTAAAAAGCATAATGACCCAGTTTATTAGATTACTGAACCCACTATCACTGCTGTTGGCAGCAGCTGTCATCACTCCTCGTCAGCAGCTTCCCTTATTCCTTCCTATTGAAAGGGGGGCACCAGCAGCGTCAATAGCAGATCTGTTTAACCGGAACTGCTCTGACTAGCGGCATGACCTTAAATTTCACCCTGCATACTGACTCGAGTTTTTGAAAAGAATCAAAATGCAATTCATATCTATCTGCCAAAGCCTAACTGCTCCTCATGGACATTATGAAGCAAAACCAGAATTTCACTGCGCTTCCGACTGTTGTCGCTATCGGAAGGAGAGAAATGGCTTCGCCTCCCTCACCCATAAAGCACAGGTTAAATCCCTTGTGTGCAGAATAAGATAGACATTGTTCATGGAAATGATTCTGAAAGCCAGTTCTATTTTCCCCAAATTTCTAGGACAACCACCACAGGAAGTTAAACAAAGGATATTTTTCGAAAGCAGTGTCAGATGCTGTGACAGCAAACGCTTTGTTATATTTTTCTAGGAAGGTGAGTCATACCTCGTAAAAATATGATAGATGTGAAATTTCAAAGTACGCTATTCTTTATCAAGTCTTTGTTTCCTGTCCAAGAGTCTTTAGCCTTACTTGTTACTGTAAACTGTATGACTAAGCACGAATATGTCAAAGGAAATCCTAAAGACCACGGCCTTTTGTGGTTGGCACATTATAAATGCTTTGGAGCACAGAGTCTTCTTTCAGCAGATGCAATCCCCAAAACATGAGGAATGAGAACTTCAATTTTATTGGATGTAGCTTAATGTAAATTAGCAAGAAATGGCTTGTGGCACTGAAGCATTTGTCCATTATTTCAAGTTTCAAAAAATAAAACTTGTAATCAAGTATTAGTAGTCCCTTTACGTCATTTTCCCTATCTCATCGTAGAAAGCTAGCAAACAAGAAGAGTGGAGGAAATTCTGCAGTACATCCTAAAATCTGAACTATTCATTCTGGACTTCAAGTTTAGGAAGTGGTAAAAGTAAAAATTCATATTTCTCAATATACAATGTAATAGAAATCACATGTTAACACAGCTAGTCTTCCAAATAGCACTGCACAGAGCGCCAGGAAAAGAATAAATCCATTTCCGTCTCCTACACTTACTAGGAAAAAAGGTGAGAGTGAAGATCCCGTCTAAACAGTGTAATCTCAGTTGTGAGTGAGGCAAATGCTGTGGCTGTGGGTAGTTCAAAAGGACTCTTTTAAGAGACGGGAGCTCCTTCTCCTTGCCACAAACAGGCTTTTCAAATCTTTGCACGCACACTGCCCTGCTCTGCAGCAGGCAGGCTGTGCAAAGTGGTGGAAAGGCTCTAGTGAAGGAGAAATGGAGCCTTTTTAAAGTTTTGATGTATTTGAAAAGGGAAATGAAATCACAGAAGCACAGGGTGGCTGAGGCTGGGAGGTCATCTGGTGTAACTCCCCTGCTCAAGCAGGGCCACCTGAAGCCAGTTGCCCAGGAACATGGTGAGAACGGATTTCTTTTTTAACCTATAATGAGAAAAAAATGAAACAGAAGAGTACTTATGCATACCTATACTTGTGTAGAATCATGGAAGGGTTTGGGTTGGAAGAGACCTTAAAGATCATCTAGTTCCTAAACCCCTGCCGTGGGCAGGGACACCTTCCACTAGACCAGGTTGCTCAAAGCCCCATCCAACCTGGTCTTGAACACTGCCAGGGAGGGGGCAGCCACAGCTTCTCTGGGCAAGCTGTTCCAGTGCCTCACCACCCTCACAGTAAAGAATTTCTTCCTTATATCCAGTCTAAATCTACCCTCTTTCAGTTTAAAGCCATTAACTCTTGTCCTTATCACCACATGCCCTTGTAAAAAGTCTTTCTCCAGCTTTCTTGTAGGCTCCTGCAGGTACTGGAAGGCTGCTATAAGGTCTCCCTGCAGCCTTCTCTTATCCAGGCTGAACAGCCCCAACTCTCTCAGCCTTTCCTCACAGGAGAGGTGCTCCAGCCCTCTGATCATTTTTGTGGCCTTCCTCTGGACCTACTCCACCAGGTCCATGTCTTTCCTGTGCTGAGGGCTGCAGAGCTGGACGCAGGACTCTGGCTGGGGTCACACCAGAGCAGAGCAGAGGGGCAGAATCACCTCCCTTGCCCTGCTGGCGAGCCTGTATTACAGCTATAAATACTTGTACATGTGTATACCGGGCCATATGAACATACTCGGAAAAGTATACAAAAGCTACAGTAGGGGCTTCACTTGAAAGCATCCTGATTTCAACCTAAATTTACCACTGAGTAACAGAGAGGTGATATTCTGAATATAGTGACAGAAAAATACACTTCACATAACCCTACAGTATGTCTTAATAAGATTTTTTTTTTTTAGTATTTTATTTTAAAAATCCCAATGTCTGTTTCACCTGGAAGCAAATGTCACTTTATATTATGAAAGAGGTTTTCTACAGTTTGCACATAATACCAGAATTTAAGATACATGATATCAATATATGAGTTATTACCTGTCATTCAACTTTGCATTTTTTTCAAATTCTTGGCCAGAGAATGAATTGGAAGATCCATGTCCATCACAAGCACAACAACAAACCCCAAACCTTCTTTACAATTTGATTTCAAGAACTGGAATTTCCAGGTAGTAAATGTATCATTTCTGATGTTAATGTTAAAAAGAACTAAATCTTAAAAAAGAGAATGCTTGTGACAGAAATTCTAATTTCTGAGAACTGCACTGACTTAACGTTAAATTGGTCATAACATAACTTCCAGGTATAATTTTCCTAATTATTCAAATGGCAGTCTGCTGAACATTTAGCTTATATTTTAAATAAAACCACACATGTAAGATGGAATCATAACGTTAAGTTCTATGCAGTCTACATTTTTATTTTAGATCTGTTTCTTTTCATAAAATATTGATGCAATTAAACAGCACAGCTGTTAAAAACTAATGACATTTAAGGTCATGATGGATATTGAAGTTAATTCCAACCCAGTGCAATCTCTCCATGTAAATATTTTTGCTGGCATAAAATACAGACTCTGTGTCCATGACAGGGGAGAGCATTGCAACGGTGGGCATGGCGAAATATAGCTATAACACTAGAATAAAAATAGCATTATACTGCATAGAGAAACACTTCTTTATGTGGATTGGCTTATACTGCAGAAGTTTGTCATTTTCCGTTGAGACAATTGTAAAGTACAGGCATGAGGAAAAAAAAATCAAAACAATTGAAAAAGTTGACCTAGATGCAGCAATGCTAGAGAAATGTATGCCACTATTTCAAATTTATCCACATCAGCAATGACTACAACCAGCTATCACAGGAGAAGAACTGAGACCCATGTGAAACAAATGCACAGCTCCCAAGACTTGCAAACTTGCTTTAACCCACTGACTGTGCTTGAGTAGCAAAAACTCTTTCAGCAGACACAGCATAACAAAGAGTGGTGGCATTGGTCCATTCCCAGGCAGGGGCTGGAAAGGAAAAAAAAACCAACACCCCACATCTCATATCTTAAAGAAAACTCCACCCTGTGCTTGTGGCTCCTTCTTCCTAAATGTATTGGAGATGAGCAAAGCTAGCAACCTGATCTAATTCAGATATTTCTAAATGGTGTGAAGCTTAACATTACAATACTAATTGGTTTCTCCCATATAGGAAATTATGATTAAAAATAAAACCAGTTTTGGAAAATGCTCTCTAATAGTTAGAGAGAATCTGATAAAAGCATTTGTTTTGAACCCAAGGCTTTCACTAATTTTCGTTCCAGAAATCATATTCTATATGTTCCAGAAATGAAAAAAAAAAGGCAAGCTAATTTATGGTCAGAATAAAAGCAAACAAGAATTCAAGTAAAAGAAGTGAGTATTTTCTCCCTAAAGCAACATTGTTGCTACTGTGTTTGTAAAAAAATATTTTGAAAATACAAATATGAAGCATTTATCATAGAGGGAAAAATTCACCACTCATCCAAAAACCAAGATGCTTTCTAGAATGGTAAAATAAGAGCAATTTTATTATTCCAATACAGATTTATAGCAGTTGGTCAGAATCCTGTTTGCCTTTGCTCTCAATTCCTTGAGTACAGAGAGGGGACTTAGAAAAAACTACAAACCTTTTTCCACAGTAAAGGATGTGACCGTGCCGTAGCAGGGATAGAGACAAAAATGTTTCCAGAAATTCTTGAATTTATCTGTAGGTGACTCTTAATGGCCAATCTTTAGTGGGTTTATAAGATCAGTATTCTGGCAGACACTTTTTTCTCCCAAATGTTCTGCAACGGTGTCAGTTAGGGGCATGCTGACACTCTACAAATAGCTACGAGCCAACAGAGGGCAACTGCACTCGTCCAGGTTACTACACGCAAATGAGCATTCAGCTTGCCATATTTTCTTTATCTTTTATAGTATCTGGCAGGAGTCAGAATAATGATTTGGTTTTTTTATAGATCTGAGGTACTTAAAGTCCTCATTGCATCACTAAGATATACAGCAACCCTTTGTCTGGATATCCTATGGCAGTGGAAAAAGCCTCAAGCCCTTGAATGAAACATATTAAAATTTTCTTTCTATCTTTAAAGTAGCTTTGGCTTGACAAATATTTGGACTAAGAGAAACTACGTTGAACATATCACGTAAGCACTATCTTCAGAAGATGACGGCAAATCAGATGCAATGTTGTGTTTGTTTGCTGTTATTGGCCTGATGCCACTTGTCAGCTTTACTGCTCTAGGGGTAGAAAATACAATTTGCATACAGAGAAGGCCACTCTTTCAAGTAGTGGCCTGGAAAAAAATCATGGCGTTTAGAAACTGAAAATCTCAAAGGATTGCTAAAGAAGTTAGCACTGTCTATCCTCATTAAAGTTGCCAGGTGAAAGATTCTTAGGGTTTATAAAGCTGGAATAGAAAGAGGGAAAAAAGATCATTGGATCTATATTTGGGCTGTTGTTGTTCCGCTGCCACGTTACAAGGGAAGATGACACCCTACAAAAAAAGATTCTGGAAGTATTTTTGGTGATATGAAGACAAACGACAGAGATCAGAGCAGACTAAATCCATCCGCTTTTACCTCTTGGAAAGCCATACAAGATTAAGGATGGAGATCACCCAAAAAGTCCCTCACATCTTTTATGAAAATATCCAAAGACCCACAAACACAAATTAGATTGCAGAAACTGAATAAATTAAAAGACTGCATGTGGCTGCACTTCTGAGGGAGCCTGATAGCTGATACAGCAGCTCAGCCAAAAACAAGATACTTTCCAGCAGTTTTGAATATGAAGACACCTCCTTCCAAGGTGCATGAGAGAGAATGCAGTGGTTTTAAAATGCATCTAGAGACACAGAAGACTTTCTCAGCTCAGTTTACCCATACTTGGTACACTTTTGCTGAAAAGCTTCCCTTACACCTCTTTGCAACTATATTCTAGTTCAGTCTCTGATTTGGTGTGAGGACCTTTGTCCTGCAAGGAAAGCGAATTCCCTGTGGGAGCTGGGTCTCCAAACAACTAGGGACACTTCCAGATTCTGTTTGGTCTGCTGTACTGGACTGTCGTAGCCATGGCTACACTCAGACCCTGTAGGGTAAGAAGCACCATGCTTCTTAGAAAGGGAAATGACATTTTATAATTAGTTTATTTCCCATCTGGGAGTTTGTCCTCCATAATCTGTTTCAGTCCAGGCTTGAGATCTGACATTTGCCCAAAGATCTGAAGTTAATTATTTATATGGGAAAGCCATTCACACACTAAACTATTAAAAAGCCCTGAAGAGTGAAC
>Ga0065711_1001855_pt1 | contig 45654 bp, 33 predicted proteins | sample Hoacrofraction12_FD_59098 | JGI IMG/M metagenome (GOLD analysis project Ga0065711, IMG submission 59098) | Hoatzin crop microbial communities from Cojedes, Venezuela - Epithelial fraction 12 v2 (version 2) | ecosystem: Host-associated > Birds > Digestive system > Esophagus > Crop | place... | reverse complement strand
GTGCTTCGAAGCCTACGGCTTCTCAGCATCCACGACATGCTGCGCATGTCGCGGACCAATTCACCAGTTCGAATCTGGTCGGCGCCTCAAGGATCTCACTTATGTGGGATTTTTTTTGCACGATGGCAATGAGCCAATGGCATGTCTGTAACTATAATACCCCCATATTTTCTGCATTCACGTCGAACTATATATTATCGATATTCAGAAAGCTTTTTCATGGATTATTGAAGGTAAATTGCGTATGGATATGCCCGTATTCGGGCGACCGGTGGATAGACAACGTGAGCATCCTTTGTTAAAATAGCTGCACTGTGGTATGCGAGGATAGATGATGACAGAAGACAGGATAGCAGCAGCAAGAAGCGATGATCAGGAGTTTAACCGCCTGGTGGAGGATTATAGGCGGTTTATTTTTGCGTGTGCATATAAGGCATTGAATCGTTATATAACCACGGATGATGATGAGTGGTCAATAGCACTTATAGCCTTTCACGAGGCTGTGAAGAGCTATGACGAGGATAAGGGAGAGTTCAGAACATTTGCGGGTGTTGTCATAAGAAGAAGATTGCTCGACTATGTGAGGTCTCAGAGAAAGTATAAGCATGAGACACCGGTCGAGAGTATGGATGGGAATATAGAGGATGACGAGGATGCGGATCCGACAGAGCTTGAGGTACTGAGAAGAACCGCTGAGGAAACCGGTAATATACCCGGTCAAAATGCTGTGAAGGATGAGATAGACGCCATCCAGGGGGTAATTCAGAAATATGGATTTTCATTTTCGGAATTAGCTGAGGCGTCACCGAAGTCGATAAAAACGAAGCAAATATGCAGAATAGCCGTGAGATGCATTCTACAAAACGAAGATATATACGAGCAGATGCATAGCTCATGCAGGCTGCCTGTTAAGGAAATACAGAAGCATGCGAAGATAAGCCGGAAGTTTATAGATAAGTTCAGGAGATACATAGTAGCGGTGTCTGAAATCCTGCATGGCGATTACCCTCAGCTGGCAGAGTATCTTAGATTTATCACTGAAGAAAAAGAGGACATGCTCAATTTTAGGAAAGGAGGAGAAAACCTATGAAGGCAGTTGTTATGGAAACAGAAAATAAAGTAGCTGTTGTTTTGACTGAGAACGGAACATTTGAAAAGATAAATCGTAGCTGTCTTGTAGGCGATACTCTCGAAGTAGGTCCGGATGATTTTGTAACTGACAACACAGACCACAGGACGGGAAGGTGGATACCTTATGTCATAGCAGCGGTACTACTTATTGGACTGATATCGGCTGGTGTATACAGTAGGGTATTTAAGACATATACATATGTTACCTATGATGCAAAGCTCTCATATGAGCTTAATCAGAACAACGAGGTTATACGGGTATATGCTGTCTCTGAAGAGTCAGTGAGCATAGTGGAGTCACTAAATAACGAAGGTGTTCGTGGCAGCAGTATATCTGAGGCACTTGTAAGGACTGATGAGCTGCTGACAGATGATAGTACAGGTGATGCAGCTGTAGTGACGGTAACAACTGATGACGAGGAGAGAGAAAGGAAAGTAGTAAGAGAGATAGAGACAGCAGATATAAATGTCTATGTAGTAACGGGAAACGATGATATAACCGAGGAAGAGTCGGAGGATGATACTACAGAGACAGATAGTAGTGACGTCGATGAAGCTGCAGTAAGTCCTGTAAATAGTACGCAGGACCACCGTGAGGAGAGCGGTATACCGGAACCCGGTGACAGTAGTGAAGTACAGGATATCGGCGGAGTACAGGACAGCCCTAAGAGTACTCAGGACACCAAGCAGGAGATAGAGAGCAAGGAGTTAACTGACCTACCCGGTGATAATTCGCAGGCAGATGATGTGACAAGCGAGGTGGGTTCGGAAAGCGGAGTGTCACAGGATGCAGTAAGTCCGAATGGTGGAGTGCCACAGGATACAGTAGGCCCGAAGGGTGGTGTATCACAGGATGATGAGGGCACAGTGCAGCAGACAGAAGAGACTGACTTAGATAGAGACGCCGGATTTACAGAGGATACTGAGGATATGGAGGCAACTCCTGAGGACATAATGCATGGAGAGGATATAGACCGTGCCACGGAAACGGATGGTCTGATGACAGAGGAACCGGAGGAGTGTCATGAGGAGCTCCTGAGAGGAGATACTGTCCCTGTTGCAACAGCAACTGATGCAAATTAAGATTTAACGGGATATTCATTTATGATAGAATGGCGTGAGTGGAGGTAGAGCTATGATTACTGAAAAGGCTTACGCAAAGATTAATCTCGGACTTGATATCGTCGGCAGACGTGATGACGGATATCATCTTGTCAGAATGCTGATGCAGAGTATAGATTTGTATGATGTGATCTCTATGGAGCCTACGGAGGAGCAGGGTATCATCCTGGATGACAGCTCAGATATTCCTATGACTGAGAATCTCATATATAAGGCAGCAAGGCTTATGTATGACATATATGGAGTCAGGATAGGCTCCGGTCTCAGGATAAGCTATGAGAAGCATATCCCTATGGCAGCGGGCATGGCCGGAGGAAGCAGTGATGCTGCGGCAGTGCTGCGAGGTATGAACCGACTTTTCAATCTGAATCTATCCAACGAAAGAATTGCAGAGCTGGGAGTTATGATAGGAGCTGACGTCCCCTACTGTATATATGGTGGTACGGCACTCTCCGAGGGAATCGGCGAGGTACTGACACAGCTGCCTGACCTTCCGGAAACAGTTATCCTCGTTGCTAAGCCACCCATACAGGTTTCAACCCCTGAAGCATACAGAGACTATGACAGTCTGAAAGCTGTACCGCATCCTGATATAGACGAGCAGGTAGATGCGATATATGAGTACATGACAGGTATAAGCTCCGTCGACAGATCTCAGTCGGACAAGGCAGCGGCATGTATATCGCGTATTGCTGCTTCGCAGGGTAATGTCCTCGAGTTTGTCACAGAGCCGAAGCACTATCAGATTACAGAGCTAAAGCAATGCATGACCGACAGCGGTGCATTAGGTGCCATGATGTCGGGAAGCGGGCCAACGGTTTTCGGTATATTTACAGCTATGGATAAGGCAGAGATAGCTGCAGAAAGGATAAGAGCTGCTTTTGGCGAAGAGTACTTCGTAAAGGTGACCAAAACGATAGGACAGACAAAATGAAGCAACTAAGGATGATACTTATTATAGTCGTTACGGTTCTGATATGTGGAGTAATCATATATTTCTGTGGCAGTACGGAAACAGAGGATGTATCCGAGCCTGTGTTTATAACGGAGTCGGTTCAAAGCCAAGTTAAAGCTACGGATAAGGATGACGATAAGCAAATTGCAACAGAAACTGATGCCGGTATAGCAGCTACAACAGTAACAGATGCAGAGCTTCAAGAAGCAACCGAGGAGGAATTTTCATTCGATATAGAGATGACATTTGTAGGAGATTGCCTCATGGCATCGAACTATAACGATACCTCGCAGGAGTCACTGCTCGGATACGCTGCAAGCTATCCGGACACGTATTTTTTCGAGAAGGTTATACAGTACTTTGATGATGACCTGACAGTGGCAAACTGTGAAAATGTATTCTCTGACAGAGACCTGACCAGACGTGACAAGGGAACAAACAATGCTACAACTGAAGCTACTACTCAGGTAGGAACAGACACGGACGCAGAGGAGGAACCGGTTATAGAGCAGTACTGGTTCAAGGCTCCGACAGCATTTGCAAGTGTATTTACGGATAACTCCATCGAGGCAGTTACGATAGATAACAATCACACCTATGATTACGGCTACGAGGGACTTATGGATACTCAGGCAGCTCTCGATGCAGCAGGTGTGATGTGGGGATATAGGGATAAGATACTGTACTATGAGAAGGAGGGCTATACGGTAGCTATCATTTGCTGTTCGTTTTATAGTCAGCCGGAAGCAGAGATATATAAGACATATATCCAGACAGCATCCGAAAGTTCGGATTTTCAGATAGTGTACTTCCATGGAGGTACAGAGGCTATCGAGCAGCCGGAGGACTGGAAGATAGCGGCGTGTCACGGACTTGTTGACGCGGGGGCGGATCTCGTGATAGGTGCACATCCGCATGTCCTTCAGTATAGAGAGAACTATAACGGCGTGGATATAGTATACTCGCTGGGTAACTTCTGCTTCGGCGGAAACAATCATCCGAGAATCAACAGAACTATAATATATAAGTACACACTGCATATCGGCGGCAGTGAGGATGAGCCGGTACTCGAGGACAAAACTGAGGAAATGATACCATGCTATGTGTACACAGGTGACAGAAATAACTGGCAGCCGGCACCTATAGAGGACGAGGAGCTGGCAGCGAAGGTGATAGCTTTTATGAACGGAGAGATATCATCGCTGCAGTAGTGTAGGATACAGCTTTGAATATAGCTCGAAGGAGTTTAAGGTTAGGACAGGTATAGATATGAGTAAAGGTATATTTATAACCATGGAGGGAGCAGACGGCTCCGGTAAGAGTACGCAGATAGAGCTGCTGCGAGAGCATCTCGAGAGTACAGGACGGGATGTGATAATCACGAGAGAACCCGGAGGCACAGAGATAAGTGAGGCTATAAGAGGTATAATCCTAAACAAGGACTATACAGAGATGTCACCTGTTACGGAAATGCTGCTCTATGCATCGGCCAGAGCTCAGCTTATAAGTGATGTTATAGCACCGGCTATAGATGCCGGTAAGGCTGTTATCAGTGATAGATTTATAGACTCATCTCTTGTATATCAGGGTATGGCGAGAGGACTCGGAGTAGATAAGGTATATCAGATAAATGAACAGGCGATACAGGGATATATGCCGGATGTTACATTTCTGCTGGACTTGGATGCTGATGAGGGTATAAGACGTAAGAAGGGGCAGAAGGAACTGGACCGTATGGAGCTCGAGGGAAGCGACTTTCATCGTAAGGTGGCGGAGGGCTACAGAGGCCTGGCAGTTAAGTTTCCCGACAGGATAACTGTAGTTAATGCGGCACTTCCGATAGATGATATAAGCCGCAGGATAATCGGAAGAGTGGACGAACTACTCGGAGTTAAGTAGAGCAGAGGTCGATATAAGACGGTACATTGGTTTAAGACGGTAGGGTGCCGGTTTTGATTATTGATATAAGATGTGATACAATTTCAAGTAATATTTTACCAGAGGTAAATGCTTATGAAATTCAGTGAAATCATAGGACATGAGGATATAATAAGTCACTTCCGCAGCTCCATAGAGACGGGAAGGGTGGCACATGCTTATATAATCGGCGGCGATGAGAACAGCGGCAGATCGACACTTGCGTACTGCTTTGCGAAGGCTCTGCAGTGTGAGAAGGGCGGATCGGAGTCATGTGATGAGTGTAAGTCCTGTCACCAGGCGGAGACACATAATCACCCCGACATAATATTTGTCGAGAAGGGTGAGGATGACAGCGTGATGTCCATAGAGACTATACGTGAGCAGGTGGTAAGCAGCATCCAGATAAAGCCCTACAGCAGCAAATATAAGATATATATCATCGAGGACGGAGAGAAGATGACCGTAGAGGCCGAGAACGCACTCCTCAAGACCATCGAGGAGCCGCCGGAGTATGGTATCATCATAATCATCACAACGAATCCTGAGAAGCTGCTGCCGACGATAAGGTCGAGATGTATAACCGTTATGACTCATCCTGTAAAGGAGAGAGATATACATGACTATCTGACCACGACCTATGATATAAGTGAGAAGAGAGCAAACTTTGCAGTGGAGTATGCTCAGGGCAATCTGGGCAAGGCCATACTGATAGCAACTAACGAGGACTACGGTCAGCTGGTACAGTCAGTGGTAGAGCTGGAAACGAATATATTTGATATGAATGCCGAGGATATAGAGGCGGCTATAAAGGCATGCACACAGCATAAGCTCAGTATAAGTGACTATCTGGATCTTATGATGATGTGGTACAGAGATATATTGATAATCAAGGTGACGGGAAATCCGGACAGGGTTATATATAAGGAGCAGTATCTCACCATCAGAGAGCAGGCTAAGTATCTGTCATTTAACGAGCTTGAGGCGAAGGCGCAGGCTATTGAAAACGCAAAGAAGCGTATAGAAGCAAATGCAAATATGGAGGACATAATGAGACTGCTCATTATGACACTTAGGGAGAAATAGAAGCAGATTATGAAGGAAGTTATAGGTGTTCGGTTCAGATCGAACGGAAAGATATATTATTTTGATCCCCTTGATTATGATGTTAATAAGGGTGATGCTGTTATAGTTGAGACAGCAAAGGGAACAGAGTACGGTAAGTGTGTTCTGGGTAAGCGCGAGATAACTGATGACGAGCATATAAAGGAGCTGCGTGCTATCAAGAGGCTTGCCACAGAGGAGGATACAGCTAAGTACGAGGAGTATAAGGGCAGATCCTCAGAGGCATTTAAGAGATGTAAGGTTAAGATAAGAGAGCACGGACTTGATATGAAGCTTATAGCTGCCGAGTATAACTACGACGGAAGTAAGCTGGTATTTTACTTTACGGCAGATGGCAGGGTTGATTTCCGTAACCTGGTAAAGGACCTGGCTGCTATGTTCAAGGCAAGGATAGAGCTGAGACAGGTTGGTGTAAGAGATGAGTCCAGACTCCTGGGAGGCATCGGCAGCTGCGGTCGCGAGCTGTGCTGCCACTCATATCTCTCCGACTTTGTACCGGTATCTATAAAGATGGCTAAGGAGCAGGGACTGTCGCTTAATCCAACTAAGATATCCGGTGTGTGCGGCAGACTTATGTGCTGCCTCAATCACGAGGAGGAAACCTATGAGTATCTGAACGCACAGCTGCCCTCAGTCGGAGACCATGTTGTTACGAGAGACGGCATGGAGGGACAGGTTATCATGGTAAATGTTCTGAGGAGCATGATAAGAATCCTGGTAACTGATGAGAATGACAATAAAGAAGCATTTGATGTGAGAGCTGATGAGCTTGCAAAGAACGACGGCAAGAGAAGCTTCATGGATAAGTATATAGCGGGTGCTGATGCTTCTAACGAGGAAAAGCAGCCTCGTAAGAAAAAGAAGAAGTATAGTGATGCTTCCGATGATGAGAGTCATGGCAGTGCAGGAGACAGGGCTGGTAAAAAGTCCGGAGGTCACAGCGGTGACAGGAAGCAGGACACAAAGCGTAGTGACAAGAAACGCGAGGATGCCGGAAGTCATAGCAGCGATAGGAAGCGAGATGGCGCAGAAAATCGCAGTGGTGACAGGAAGCGAGATAGCATAGAAAATCGTAGCAGCGATAAGAAGCGAGATGGCGCAGAAAATCGCAGTGGCGATAAGAAGCGAGATGGCGCAGAAAATCGCAGTGGCGATAAGAAGCGAGATGGTGCAGATCGTCGCAGTGGTGATAAGAAGCGAGATGGTGCAGATCGTCGAAGCGGTGATAAGAAGCATGAAGGCGACAGGAAACGTCAGGGAGGCGACAGAAAGCGAACTGATAATCATGGCGGTGACAGGAAGCCGGAGAGTAGTGACAAAAGCAATCACCATGATAGGAGTCGTGACGGCGGCAACAAGAAGTATGACGGTAATAAGAAGGGTGACAGCGATAAAAAGACCAGTGGAGAGTCATGACCTACGTTAAAGATGGTGAAAGAATAGATGATTTAGAGATAAATGGGTTCCGTATTATACAGAACCCTTTATTTTTCTGCTTCGGACAGGATAGTGTGCTGCTGTCTGACTTCGCAACGGTCAGAAAAGGATCAAGATGTGTAGATCTGGGAACGGGAACGGGCATCATACCGCTTCTCATGGCAGCAAAGTGTAAGGGTGCTGACTGGACCGGACTCGAGCTGCAGGAGGAGGTTGCTGAAATGGCAGCAAGGTCAGTACAGATGAATAAGGCAGAGGATGTATGTCATATAGAGGTCGGAGATATACGCTGTATACCTAAGGAGTGGAGAGGAGCATACGATACAGTTACCTGTAATCCGCCGTATGTGAGACGCGACAGTGGTCTGAAGAATATAAGCGAGACGAAGCTGATATCCAGATACGAGGTAACAGTTACGCTTCGAGAGGTGGTTGAGGCAGCAGCGTACATCCTGAAGGACAAGGGAAATCTTGCCATGATTCACAGACCGCAGAGACTGACCGAGATTATGGAGGAGTGTACGAGTCACGGACTTGAGGTAAAGAGACTCAGACTTGTACAGCCGTATATAGATAAGGAGCCAAATATGGTGATGATCGAGGCAGTGAAGGGCGGAGGAAGAGAGACCAGAGTCTTGCCGACACTTATAATCTATAACAAGGACGGAAGTTATACTGAAGAGGTGCTTAAAATCTACGGAAAGTGTAGTTAGAGCCATATTAGACAGAACTATATATGAAAGAGTTTTGTGATGATAAACGGTAGGTAGAGTGGGTATGGAAAGAGGAATATTATATCTGGTGGCAACACCCATAGGTAACCTGGATGATATGACAATCAGGGCAGTTCAGACCCTGAAGGATGTGGATATCATAGCGGCGGAGGATACAAGAAACTCCATAAAGCTGCTGAATCATTTTGAGATAAAAACACCTATGACAAGCTATCATGAGTTTAACAGATATGATAAGGCAGAGTATCTGACGGAGCAGCTGCTGATGGGAAAATCAGTGGCTGTTATAACAGATGCCGGCACACCGGGTATATCAGATCCGGGTGAAGTACTTGTGGATAAGTGTATCGAGCTGGGAATAAGGGTAGTACCGGTACCGGGCGCGGTGGCCGCTGTAAATGCTCTCATCTCATCGGGACAGCCAACGAGGAGATTCTGCTTCGAAGCATTTCTGCCGAGAGATAAGAAGGAGAGATTGGAGGTACTCGAGGAGCTAAGGGATGAGACACGTACTATCGTGCTGTACGAGGCACCTCACAGACTGAAGAAGACTCTGGCTGAGCTAAGCAGTGTTCTGGGCACGGATAGGAGCATGAGTATATGCAGAGAACTCACTAAGAGGCATGAAACCGTAGAGAGAAGAACCATAGGCGACTTCCTGGAGCGCTACGAAACAGAGGAGCCGCGTGGGGAGTACGTGCTCGTAATACATGGTCTCGATATGAGCGAGAAGAAGCAGCGGCAGGAGAGCAGATGGCAGGAAATGTCTATAGAGGAGCACCTGCAGATGTATATAGATGAAGGACTGGAGCGAAATGATGCCATGAAGGCAGTAGCCCGGGACAGAGGTATATCTAAGAGAGAGGTATATCAGCAGACAATGAGACACTGATTGTTGGAAATGTACCACACATTAATGCAAATAATTGTCGCTTGATTTAGAGAGATAGCTCTGATACAGTACAGTTCAGAGAACACACATCGAGGTCAGACGGAGCACACCGACCCGACGGACCGTATGACCATCAACCTATGTGTATGCTAGAGCGGAGGATCTGTGATGTGACATGCATGACAGATTATACCGTAGGGCTTCAATATATCACAGCAGCACCCTATATTGCATACCGGGGATAGAAGGATGTGGTCTATGAAACATACAGCTTTTTAGGAGCGGTGTATTTATAGAGCTATGTTGGTGCAATATGGTCAAATATTAAAACTATAACTGAGGCAAAGGACATCCTGCAGGACATCTAAACAGGTTATGTATGCATGATGTGATGCACCGACCGGCTTACAGCAAGAGAAACCGCATAAGTGATTAAAAGTGAAGGTTAACGGCCGGGCAGGGTTTCCTGCCCGGTTTGTTTAAAAGGAAGTGGGTTCATCGGCAATCGCACGAAAAAAGAAACCGCCTATTTCAGCGGTTTCTTAAAGCTTGGATCCAATCTAAATATAAATAAGGACTACTCCTCGCTGATTGCACCTACGGGGCATCCGCCTGCGCATGTACCGCATGAGATGCAAGAATCAGCATCGATTACGTACTGTCCGTCTCCCTCTGAGATAGCACTTACGGGGCAGTTGCCTGCGCATGTACCACAAGAGATGCAAGAATCACTAATTACATATGCCATGATTGTTACCTCCTTAAGTATTTTACACTACTATGGGGTGAGTATACATCGGCGGGTAAGGGTTAGACAAGGCAAACATTTATTTACTGTTTATACCTTGGTAACACTGATATAATCATAGTACAAACATAGGAGACTCATTACCCGGAATCGTTTAGGCTTTACGAAATTTGAAATTATGGTATCATAGGAGAAAACCTTTTAAACTCTATAAAAACTTTAAAAACACTAAAAACACTAAAAACACTAAAAACACTAAAAACACTAAAAACACTAAAAACACTAATAGAAAGGAAATCGTATTGAAGTTTGAAAGAATAGGAAAAAATAAGATAAAGTGTGTTATCGACAAGGAGGAACTGGATTACCGGGATATAAAGGTAAGCGATCTCACGGATTATACCGATAAGGCAAAGAGGTTTTTTTCGGAAATTCTCGATGAGGCCGGAGTGATGTTCAATCTCTCGGGTGAAAATGTTCCTATGTCCATAAATATGGTTGCCACGAAGCTCGGTAAGCTTGAGGTTGTAGTAACCAGGCTGACACCTGATTCTGATGATGCTTCAGATGATGAATACGAAGAGGAGGAGGCAGAAAGCACTCCGTCTGCGTGGATGGACATGTTGAAGAAGAAGGATACGGTGACTGATGAGAAGAAGGCACTTGTATATGTCTTTGGCAGCTTTGAGAATCTTGTAACCTGTGCGAAGCTTGTGGAGCCGCTGTACCACGGAGATAACTCACTGTACAGGAACCCTGCAAATAACAGGTACTATCTGGTAATGCAGCAGAACCTGAACTCTGACTATGAGATGCATCAGGTAAAGAGTCAGATGAGCGAGTTTTCAATCAAGCCTGAATATACGGCAGGTGAGGAGTATATGGCAGAGCACTATGTCCTTATAGTAAAAGACGAAGCTATACAGAGACTTGTTGAGCTATAGAATATGGTAGTCAGATAGTCTCTTGAATATAACGACAATCAAAAAATCAGTCCTTCGTTTGAAGGACTGATTTTTTTGTGCGATAGCAATGAGCTGAGCGGTCTTGAAGAGCTTCCGTTAGCTTAATCTACGCCAGAACCTCATCAACTATCTTATCAGCGGTGATACCGAAGTAGTCGAAGAGTTGCTCTCCGGGACCGGATGCACCGAAGGTTGTCATACCGATATTCTTAGAAGCATACTTAGCCCAGCCAAAGGTTGATGCTGCCTCAACAGATACTCTGTTAGTAACAGCAGCAGGAAGGATGCTCTCCTTATAGTCATCTGACTGCTCGTCAAAGAGTGTCATGCAGGGCATGCTTACGACTCTTGCATCTACGCCCTTATCCTTAAGTGTCTTCTGAGCTTCGATGGATATACCGACCTCTGAGCCCGTAGCGATGATGATAGCATCAGGAGTAGCCTTCTCGGAATCCGAAACTATATATGCACCGCGGAGAGCTTTGTCATCAGAGCCTGCAAGCTGCGGCAGATTCTGTCTGGAAAGCACGATGGCCGAAGGTGTTCTGTCGCTGAGAAGAGCATACTTCCAAGCCATAAGTGTCTCGGTATAGTCAGCAGGTCTGAATACATGCAGACCGGGAGTTGCTCTCAGCATAGTGAGCTGCTCGATGGGCTCATGTGTGGGACCGTCCTCACCGACACCGATGCTGTCATGTGTAAGCACATAGATAGTAGGGATCTGCATCAGAGCCGAAAGCCTGGTCATGGGCTTCAGGAAATCACTGAATACGAAGAAGGTTGAAACAAAGGGCTTCAGACCGCCGTGAAGAGCGATACCGTTTCCGATGCCGGCCATGGCATTTTCACGGACACCGAAATGCATGTTTCTGCCCTCGGGTGTCTCTGCGGAGAAGTCACCTGCGTCCTTCATATATGTCTTAGTAGAAGGTGAGAGGTCAGCTGAACCGCCGAAGAGTGCGGGGATGCCGTCCTTAACCTTATTTATAATCTCACCGGAAATATTACGTGTAGCCATAGCCTTCTCGGGCTTGTAGCTCTCATCTACAAGAGCCTTGAACTGCTCGTCAGTAACTGAACTGTGGTATGTGTCCCAGAGCTCCTTTAGCTCGGGATATGCAGCAGAGTAGTCGCTGAAGAGCTTCTGCCACTCGTCGTAAGCCGGCTTCTTTGATTCAACGATGGATGCATAGTTTGCATATACCTCGTCGGGAACTGCAAATGCTTCCTCAAGAGGCCAGCCGATATTGGCTCTGAGTGCTGCTACATTATCAACACCGAGGGGCTCGCCATGAGCTGCAGACGTGCCTTCCTTTGCAGGACAGCCTGCACCGATCTTTGTCTTAATCTCGATAAGTGAAGGATGCTCTGTATCAGCCTTAGCCTGCTCAATAGCAGCGGCGATAGCATCGATATCCTCACCGTCATCAACAGTAAGCGTCTGGAACCCGAAGGCTCTGAAGCGCTCTTGAACATTTTCGCGGAATGCGATACTTGTATTTCCCTCTATGGAAATGTTATTTGAATCGTAAAGTACAATCAACTTTGAAAGACCAAGTGTTCCGGCAAGTGACATAGACTCTGATGAGATACCCTCCATCATGCAGCCGTCACCAGCGATTACATATGTATAGTGATCAACTATATTGTAGCCATCGCGGTTAAATGTAGCTGCAAGGTGCTTCTCTGCGATTGCCATACCAGTTGCCATGGCAAGTCCAGCGCCGAGGGGGCCGGTTGTAGCCTCGACTCCGCGGGTATGTCTGTACTCGGGATGACCGGGTGTAAGGGACCCGAGCTGACGGAAGCCCTTCAGGTCATCTACTGTCAGACCGTAGCCGAAGAGGTGAAGCAGGCTGTATAGAAGCATAGAGCCGTGTCCGCCGGAGAGGACGAAACGATCCCTGTCCGGCCACTCTGTGTCGTCAGGGTTGAGCTTCATAAATTTGCTCCACAGTGTGTAAGCCATAGGTGCGCTTCCGAGCGGAAGTCCGGGATGACCGGAGTTTGCCTTCTGGATTGCATCTGCGGAGAGTATCTTGATTGCATTGATAGATAGATTATCGATTTCCGTACGCATGTAGATCTCCTTTCGTGTGTCATGACTTTTGTGTCATGAGATGTTTTTAGATTTCACTTTGAGGATATACTATGCAGGAATTCTGAAACCATCCTGAGAATTAACAGGTGTTTCAATTAATCTCAGAAGGATTCAAAATACCTGTGGAGTAATCCTTGATTAGTTCTCTATGAGATTAACTCTCCTGATATGGCGCTCCTCCTCAGAGAAGGGAGTACTGATAAATGTATCGACTATATCAAGTGCGAGATTTTCACCGGTAACAAGTGCTCCGAGGCACAGTACGTTGGCGTTGTTATGAAGCTTGGTCATCTTTGCCGAGTAGGACTCGTGACAAAGCGCTGCGCGAACGCCCGGTACTTTGTTGGCAGCCATGGACATGCCGATACCCGTACTGCATATAAGTATACCGAGGTCCGACGAGCCATCAGCAACATCTGCGCCGACAGCCTTTGCAAATACCGGATAGTCACAGGAGGATGTATCATAGCAGCCTCTGTCCGTAACCGTTATACCTGCCTCCTCGAGATGTGCGATGATACTTGACTTCAGAGCGAAGCCGCCGTGATCACTGCCTATAGATATCTTAGAAACATTTTCGTTTAGCTTACTCATGCTTATAACCTTTCTTACTTATACTCCGATTATACGATGTCCGGCCGCACGTATCAGTCTGTTCATGATAGCGCCTCCGAGACGTGTGTTTTTGTAGCTTTCACAGTATATCACATCGGCACCGAGCTCGTCACATTTTCTTAGGGCGTCATAGAGGTTTGCAGCTATCTCGTCGCTGTCGATGGTCTGCCCCAGATATATCTGAGTTTTGCAGCTGTAGAGCTGTGCGCGGTCCCTTGTGGTAATTACGGCGGTGCGATGTCCTGCTGCAGCTGCTTCGTCTGTGAGAGCATTTATCCTGTCAGCGACGCGGTCACCGGTGAGAAACCTTTCACTGTTCCTTGCAGCAGTGGTACACATATTGCCTGTAACGGAAGCATCACCGGGAGTATCACTGACTGTGGTAGAGACTGTGTCAGACTCCTCCACGATAGTCAGCCTGCCCTTCGGAGCATAGTGAGTGTACTTCATGCCCGGAGCCTTCGGATGCTCGCCTGCTGTCATGTGCGGGTCTGTCTCCACCTCGCCGAGCAGGTCACGCAGCATAGCCTCTGTTATATAGCCGGGGCGAAGTATGGTGGGTGTGTCAGAGGTAAGGTCTATGATGGTCGACTCAATACCGATACCGACGGGACCTCCGTCAAGTATCATATCGATGCGGCCGTTCATATCCTCGATTACATGCTCGGCGCGAGTAGGTGACGGTCTGCCGGACAGATTTGCACTGGGGGCTGCGATATATACGCCGCTTTCTCTAATCAGCCTCTGTGCATCCGGGTGGGACGGAAATCTCACTGCAACAGTACCGAGACCGCCGGTTGTCTCGTCCGGTACGCACGCCCTCTTCCTAAATATAAGCGTCATGGGACCCGGCCAGTAAGCATCCATAAGTGTATGGGCAACCGCGGGTACCTCAAGCGCCAGTTCATCTATTGCCGATATATCTGCTATATGTACGATAAGCGGATTATCCGAGGGTCGTCCCTTTGCAGCGTAGATACGCTCTGATGCATCAGCCCTCAGAGCATCACCGCCCAGACCATAGACCGTTTCTGTCGGAAATGCAACAAGACCGCCCAGACGCAGTATCTCGGCAGCCTTATCAAATGCACCCTCATCGGAGGTTTTCATTATTACTGTACTTAGTTCGTTCATGGTAACTCTCGTATTTTTAAATGTTCTTACTTGTCACTTTCATGCAGCTGCTTGATTTAGCAGCATTATGCCGGCACCTCGTAAGCATAGCAGCCATCACCGGCAGAAAGCATCTTAGTATCGGATTTCAGCTGACACAGGCACGTTAGTCCTGCGACATAGTGCCTGATAGTACCTTTGCCAGTACCTCGTCGTGTGCGGCACGTTCAAAGTTATCCTCAAGAGCTGACAGCTCTACATCCCGACCGTACTTGTGACTGAGAGCCGTCGAGAGCAGCAGATCGGTAAGCTCCGGGTTCTTCGGAAGCACGGGACCGTGGCTGTAGGTTCCGTAAACGTTCCTATAGTGAACGCCCTCAGTCTTATCCTCGCCGTTGTTGCCGTAGCCGCTGAGTACCGCACCAAGCGGCGCTACACCCTCACCGAGGTAAGTTCTGCCGCTATGGTTCTCGAAGCCGACGATATCTATAGCCCTGCCGTCCTTTGTCGTATGTCTGTAGGCATAGTTTCCTATCATACGGACATCGGCACCGACTGTATAGAAGTCAATGGCACCGAGAAACTCACACTTCACGTGATCCTTTGTCTCGTAGTAGTGACCGAGCATCTGGTAGCCTCCGCATATCGCGAGAAATGTTTTCCCATCCTCGATGGCACGTTTTATCTCGTCTCCGCGACCGGACTTAAGGTCCTGCAGCAGCACCTCCTGTTCGAAGTCCTGACCGCCGCCGATGAAGAAGAGGTCGTAGTCAGCGAAGGACTCCTTCGAGCCAATCTTTGCCTCTGCTACCTCACAGTCTATTCCTCTCCATAGGAGCCTGTTTCTGAGACACTGTATGTTGCCGCGGTCTCCATAGAGGTTCAGTACCTCAGGGTATAGGTGGCATATTTTAAGTGACATATCTGACATAGTTACTTCTGCTCCTTCCAGAACTCCCTCTTGCCGGTCAGAGCACTGAGCTCGGCTCTGAGAGCCAGCATAGATGTATAGTTTGGCAGCATAAATACCGGATATGGTGACTTACTGACAGCATCTATCAGAGAAGCATTATCAGACATAAGAGTTATCTGCGATTCCGGTACTCCTGCGTACTTGAGTCTCAGCTGCATATCGGTTGCACGGATGCCTGACACATATATCTGCTTACAGTGAGTATCTGCGGCGAGACGCTCGTACTCAGCATCCCATATCCACGATATATCGTGACCATCAGCTATCTTATCATTCAGACAAAATACCGCGGTATAGTCTGTACCTACACCTGTTATATATGTAAGTGCCTGGTTGCAGCCTGCGGGATTCTTCACGAGTATCATCTGCATGGCCACACCGTTATACTCGAAGGTCTCCATCCTTCCGAAGGTAGAGTGCGCGTTAGCAATAGTAGTAAGCAGCGTCTCAGAGCTATAGCCTGCGGCAAGATATGCCGACAGAGCGGCGATACCGTTATATACATTATAGAGAGCGGGCAGACCGATAGTTGCATCCATGGTGCCGTCCTCCGACAGCCCGGATGCTATATATGAATCGGTGTACTCCGGCGTAAATGCAAGACGAACTCCGGTTCCGCTCATACCTGAGCCGGTAATGGCACGTACATCAACATCCGGTGTATGACGCATATAGCCGCACTTCGGACATACGAAGCCACCGAGATGAGCATACGTGTGAAATGTATAGTCGTACTTCTCTCCGCAGTTTATACAGTATCTTGCGTCTGACGGTGCGTCCTCGTCCACATTATCGGACGGAACAGAGATACCGTAGTACATAACTCTGTTTGGTACGTCACGGCTTAGCGAAGACGTAAGAGAGCAGTCGGCATTCAAACAAAGAGTTGTATCCGGCACAAGCTTCACTCCCGCACGGATAGCATCAAGAGTGTGCATGACCTCGCCGTAGCGGTCAAGCTGGTCACGGAAGAGATTAGTGACAACGATAACGCGGGGACGGATCAGCGGTACTACGTGACGCAGTGCACCCTCATCACACTCGATGACACAGTACTTCTTCTTAAGTCTGCCGGACAGAGCTGCATTTGATGCGAACTCGGCAGTTATGCCTGTCAGTAGGTTCGCTCCCGATACATTTGACAGGACATCGTATCCTACTGCCGACAGCGCGTCGCGGAGCATACCGCAGGTAGTGGTCTTGCCGTTGGTACCGGTTACAACTATAACCTCGGCATCCCTCGACAGCACCTCAAGTATCCCGCGGTCAAAGAAAAGAGCGGCGCGACCTGGTAAGGTCGTACCACCGCGATGCAGTAATCTCAGTATGCTGCGGGTAAGCCTGCAGGAGGCTACCGCCATAAATGTTTTAATCGAATTATGCTTACTCATGTGTGTAAGATTACCACAGTGGTGGGGCGTTCGCAAGAGCAAGAAAAGGGCTGAGAGATGGCTTTTTCGTTGATTGAGAGGGGAATTCAGTATATAATGTAAAGTCAGTGCCGTGTTGTGCGGGGATGCGTATCCATTTGAATATGTAGATATGCGAGGTTATATACTGAGGTTTATAAGAGTGTCAGTACACACGGAGAGAAACGCCTCAGCGATATACCATCCGCTATATATGGAATGGGTTTGTCATGACATATGGCGGGAAAAACATACATGAAAGAGGATTAGTAAGTGAGACCGGATATAGTATACGAAGATGAATATCTGATAGCATGCTGCAAGCCGTACGGAGTCCCATCTCAGCCGGACCGCTCCGGTGAGGAGGACATGCTCAGCATGGTTAAGAACTACCTGTTTGATAACTCGGACATCGATGAGGAGCCATATCTGGCGGTTATAAACCGTCTGGACAGACCTGTCGGCGGCATCATCCTGTTTGCAAAGGATGAGAGGACGGCGGCGGCAATGAGCGATCTGCTGCAGGACGGCAAGGTATCGAAGTTCTATCAGGCAGTGCTGACAGGCCTCATGGATGAGCCGGAGGGTGAGTTTACCGACTGGCTGATGCATGATAAGAAGACAAATGTAACGAAGGTCGTAAAGGAAGGTACCAGAGGAGCCAAGAGGGCACGCCTTTCGTATGAGGTACTCGATGAGCTCGATACGGATGAGGGTGATATAAGCTATGTGCTTATCGAACTGCATACAGGGCGCCATCACCAGATAAGATGCCAGATGGCGGCTCATGGTGCGGGTATCTACGGAGACCTGAAGTATAATCCCGTATACAAGGGAAAGACAAGCTATAAGACACCGGGAACCGCCAGGATGGGCAAGCCAAAGTCCAGATCAAAATCCGGTAAATTCGGAAAGTCCGGCCCGGTGAATGCCGGAAGGTCAGGTAAAAAACAAGTGATAGGTCTTTTCTCCACAAAGATGGAGTTTACGCACCCGGTAACCGGAGAGCAGGTGATGCTGCACAGAGAGCCGGAGGGCGGTGCATTTGATATAGTGGATCAGATGGATTTTTAAAAGAGATTTTAGAAGAAAAGAAGAAATATAGAAGCGATATAGAAGGGAAAAGAGGAAACAGAAATGGCAAACGACAAGAGAAAAGTTGAACAGATAACAGATATGGAGCAGGACTTCGCGCAGTGGTATACGGATGTTGTGCTGAAGTCAGACTTGATTGGATACACAAGTGTTAAGGGATTCATGGTGCTTAAGCCTGCAGGCTATGCGATATGGGAGCTGATGCAGCAGCAGATGGACGCACGATTCAAGGAGACGGGCGTTGAAAATGTATATCTTCCGCTGCTCATCCCCGAGAGCCTGCTTCAGAAGGAGAAGGATCATGTGGAGGGCTTCGCACCCGAGGTTGCATGGGTTACACACGGTGGCTTAAATGAGCTGCAGGAGAGACTCTGTGTAAGACCTACATCAGAAACACTGTTCTGTGACTTCTATCAGAAGGACATCACCTCCTATAGAGACCTCCCTAAGGTATATAACCAGTGGTGCTCGGTCGTAAGATGGGAGAAGGAGACACGTCCTTTCCTTCGTTCGAGAGAGTTCCTGTGGCAGGAGGGACATACTGCACATGCAACGGCTGAGGAGGCTGAGGAAAGAACCATACAGATGCTTAACGTCTATGCTGAGTTTTGCAAAAATGTACTCGCAATCCCGGTAGTTAAAGGACAGAAGACCGAGAAGGAGAAATTTGCCGGAGCAGTTTCTACATATACTATCGAAGCACTTATGCATGACGGAAAGGCACTTCAGTCAGGTACAAGCCATAACTTCGGTGACGGCTTCGCGAGAGCCTTCGGCGTACAGTATATGGATAAGGAGAATCACCTGCAGTATGTACATCAGACCTCATGGGGAACAACCACGAGACTTATAGGTGCTGTAATCATGGTTCATGGTGATAATAACGGTCTCAAGCTGCCGCCCATGATAGCACCCACACAGGTTGTTATAGTACCCATCCAGCAGAAGAAGGAGGGCGTACTCGAGAAGGCAGAGGAGCTGAAGTGTGTACTCAGCAAGGTGGCAAGAGTTAAGGTGGATGATTCAGACAAGACTCCGGGCTTCAAGTTTGCGGAGTCGGAGATGAGAGGCATCCCGATTCGTATAGAGATAGGACCCCGCGATATAGAGGCAGGACAGGCTGTACTCGTAAGAAGAGATACAGGTGAGAAGCTGACGGTATCACTTGACGGAATAGATGAAACAGTAAGCAACCTTCTTGCAACTATACAGAAGGATATGTATGAGGCAGCAAAGGAGCATCTGGAGAAGCATACATTTACGGCTGTCACGTGGGACGAGTTTAAGGATACACTTGAGAACCGTCCCGGCTTTATCAAGGCTATGTGGTGCGGCGAGACAGAGTGTGAGACAGCTATAAAGGATGAAACAGGTGCTACAGCAAGGTGTATGCCGTTCGAGCAGGAGTGCCTGTCAGAGACATGTGTACACTGCGGTAAGCCTGCGAAGAAGATGGTATACTTCGGCAGGGCATACTAGGACCCGCTTGCCGTTTTGTGCGGTATATAGAGCAGGGATAATTTGGAGCTTAATTTAGTATGAAGATAAATCTCCCCGAAAATGTATCATATATCATAGACCGGCTGGAAGCAGCCGGCTATGAGGCGTATGCGGTCGGCGGGTGTGTCAGGGACAGTGTCCTCGGCAGGAAGCCCAAGGACTGGGATATAACTACGTCTGCGCGCCCCGAGGAGGTGAAGCGCCTCTTTAAGAGGACTGTCGATACGGGACTGCAGCACGGTACGGTGACTGTGCTCTGCAGGGGAGAGATAAAGGGCTTTATCGGCTATGAGGTGACGACCTTCAGGCTGGACGGTGACTACGCAGATCACAGACGTCCGGATAAGGTAGAGTACACAACGGAGCTTAGCGAAGACCTGATGCGCCGTGACTTCACCATAAATGCCATGGCCTACAGTGATAAGACGGGTATAGTGGATATATACGGTGGCATGGAGGATATCGAGCGAGGTGTCATACGGTGCGTCGGAAACCCGGATGAGAGATTCTCTGAGGATGCACTCAGGATTATGCGCGGTGTGAGATTTGCGGCGGAGCTTGGCTTTGAGATAGATGAGTCTACACGCGAGGCTATGCGTGCACATGTGACGGAGCTGATGTTTGTAAGCGCCGAGCGTATAGAGGTGGAGCTTACGAAGCTTCTCGTGTCGGCACATCCGGAGGAGATAGAGGAAGCGTATAGGCTTGGCATCACGGAGGTGATACTTCCGGAGTTTGATGTAATGATGGATACGCCCCAGAACACACCATATCATCTGTATGATGTGGGACACCATACGATAGAGGTGATGAAGGCGATTCCGCAGGATTCGGCAAATCTAAAGGTGCTTCGATACAGTGCACTGCTGCATGATACCGGCAAGCCTGATGTAAAGACAACAGACGAGTATGGTACGGATCACTTCAAGGGGCATAACGTAGTCAGTGAAAAAATCGCGGACAGGATAATGCACAGACTGAAGATGGATAACAGTACCATCGAGCAGGTTAAGAGGCTTGTGTACTGGCATGACTTCGGACTAAACGGAGATCTGACGAAGGCCGGTTTCAGGAGAGGTATGAGCAAGATGGGGATAGACTACTTTGATGACCTCATGGTGCTGAAGAAGGCGGACATGGAGGGCCAGAGTGACTACAAGATAGATGAGCGTATGGAAATACTCGAGAGCTTCCAGGAAATGTATGACGAGGTCATGGATGAGAAGCAGTGCCTTACGCTTAGGGAGCTTGCCATCGGCGGTACGGAGCTTATGAGTATAGGCGTACCGGCGGGACCTGAGATGGGGCGGATACTCCACAGACTGCTCGACGCAGTGTTAGAAAGACCTGAACTAAATGATAGTAAAACACTTCTCGATATGGCACGGGAGGCAATAGATGATTGATTATAAGTTGAAATCCAAGCTGGACAGGGCATTTGCGCTTGCAGACGAGGCAGGTGAGTCGATGCCTGAGATTAGGGAAAGAACAGGTATGACTCTTCGGGAAATTCTGAAGGCAGACCTTCTTAAGCTGTGCGGATTCCTCTTCGAGAGTGACGGCTCGACAGTCAGGGAAGAGGTTGCATATCTTAAGGATTACCTGGGAGTTGATATGGATGTGAGTCAGTTCCTGAGATTTCGCTATGATAAGTGCATGGATAAGAGCTTCATAAATACTGTACCGCAGTGCCTGATGTACTTTGCAAAGTATGACCTTACAGCTATGAAGGGCGGAGCGGTTGTTAGGAGCACGGCGAAGGAGGTTGTTGAAACCCTCAATGATTTCGGTGCCGGCTTTGTGGCTGTAAATGGTGAGAGTGTAACGGAGATAGGCAATCTGTCGAACTACTATCTCATGATGAATAAGTTTCTGAAGGAGTATGGTCTGTACTATACGCAGAAGGGCGCGACGACATTTGCAAGCGGAAGGAAGGAAGCTGCAGGGACTGCGAAATCTACAGCGGAAAGCAGTGTCGGTGCAGCCGGTTCCGGTAGCAGTGCAAAGGGAACCGAAAAGAGTGCCGAGGAGGATGAGAAAACCCTCGATGACTATATGGAGGAGCTCGATAGTCTGGTAGGCCTTAAGTCTGTTAAGCAGGACCTCACAAATCTGATAAATCTGGTGAAGGTTAGGCAGCTTCGTAAGGACAGAGGGATGAGACAGCCGGATATCACGCTGCATCTTGTATTCTCCGGTAATCCGGGAACAGGTAAGACGACTGTTGCGAGGCTTCTGGCGAAGATATATAAGTCACTTGGCGTTGTGAGTCAGGGACAGCTTATAGAGGTTGACCGTTCGAAGCTTGTGGCAGGCTTTGTCGGGCAGACAGCTGCGCAGACTGCCGAGGTGGTTGAGAGCGCAAAGGGAGGCATACTCTTTATAGATGAAGCATATACTCTGATTAAGAAGGGCGATGAGAAGGACTTTGGTCAGGAGGCAGTGGATACGCTGCTCAAGCTGATGGAGGATAACCGCGATGACCTGATAGTTATAGTTGCAGGCTATACCGACAAAATGGAGGAGTTTGTAAACTCAAATCCAGGTCTTAAGTCACGTTTTAACAAGTATATATTCTTTAATGATTATACGGGCGATGAGCTGTTTGCCATATTTAAGTCGATGTGTAAGAAGCAGGAGTACGAGCCGGACGAGGAAGCTTCGGAGTACATACATGCTTATCTCACAAGAAGAGCCAGGGCCGGCGAGGAGAACTTCGCAAACGGTCGAGAGGTACGTAACTACATAGAGAGATGTATAGAGCGTCAGGCGAGCCGTATAGTTGATATAAAGGACATCAGTGATGAGGAGCTGAGGACTCTCAGACTTGCAGATGTGACGGAGGAGACTGATAAGGGCGTGGGTAAGGCATCTGCCGATGGGGGAGCTGATGCATCTGCCAATGACCCGGGTAGCAGGACCGGGGAGGATACATCAGATGAAGCTTAGACCGTGTATAGATATACATAACGGCAAGGTGAAGCAGATAGTCGGAGGCACGCTGTCAGACGAGAGCGGTGCTGCGGAGAACTTCGTAGCTGAGAGGTCGTCGGAGTTTTATGCGAGTCTCTTTAAGAGTTATGGTATGAAGGGCGGACATATAATACTGCTGAATAAGGCGGGTACGCCGGAGTACGAAGCAGATATGGAGGCGGCTCGCAGGGCTCTTGAGGTATATCCCGGCGGCTTTATGATAGGCGGCGGGGTAACGACTGATACGGCGGAGACACTGCTCGAGCTCGGAGCAAGTCATGTGATAGTGACATCGTATGTATTTAGCGGAGGACAGCTTCACCGGGATAAGCTCGATGAGTTGGTAGAGAAGATAGGAGCAGACAGGCTTGTGCTGGACCTGTCGTGCAGGTACAGCGGTGACGGCTACTATATAGCAACAGACAGGTGGCAGTATCTTACAGATATAAAGGTGGACGAAGCACTTCTGATAAGTCTCAGCGACAGCTGCAGCGAGTACCTGATACATGCTGTTGACGTAGAGGGTAAGAGGAACGGTGTGGATGTAAGGCTGCTTCAGCTGCTGAGTGACTGGGCTGCGAGTGAGCACACGGGGCGTATCACGTATGCCGGAGGAGTTGCGGGACTCACAGATATAGACAGAATCGAGCAGATAGGAGGCGGTCGTATCGACCTGACTATCGGTAGTGCTCTCGATATATATGGCGGAGATATGGCTCTCTGCGATGTTATTAATCATATCAATCATGTGTAGTAAAGCTAAACTGTGTGTAGGTACACGGCAGTAAACTATTATATGTAAGGGTGCAGGGATGAATACAAGTGAAGTAAATGTTAATGTATCTGAAATTGATGCTGAGGCGAAAGCATTATCGGAGGGTACAGCGGGGATTGAAGCAGAAAGCATAACCGGAGATAGCGCGGAGGATAAATCCTCTCGTAAGAAGTTGCCAAAGAAAAAAAAGAAAGACGCTGATAAGGATATGAAAGCCTTTATCAGCTATAACTGGTCATGGCTTCTTGCGGTGGCGATAGCGCTTATCTTTATGGCTGTAGTCATGAAAATCATGGAGATATCGCCCTTCGGTAACAGATCATTTACGCTTGTGGACAGTATGCATCAGTATGTGCCCTTCTTCAGTGACTTCAGAGAGAAGCTGCTGAGCGGCGAGAGTCTTAGCTACACCTGGGACGTAGGCATGGGTCAGAATTTCCAGACGCTGATGCTCTACTACATGGCATCACCGCTGAATCTTATAATAGTACTCTTCACAAAGAAGGGTATAGTTACGGCTATGTCTGTCATTATAGCGCTTAAGATTGCGACGTCGGCAGGCTGCTTCGGTTACTTCCTCTCCAGAAGGAAGGACAAGGTTGCTAACAACCCCTTCATCACGGTATTTGCTCTGGCATATGCACTGAACAACTATATGTGCGGCTACTACTGGAATATCATGTGGCTGGACAGTATCATGGTGCTGCCTCTGATTATTCTGGGCTATGAGAGACTCATGAAGCGTCATGATCCGAGACTCTATATACTCGCGTTGTTTGTGAGCTTCTTCTGTAACTATTATATATCATTTATGATATGTATATTCCTGGTACTCTGGTTCCTTACAACAGAGCATAAGCAGAGCTTTATAGGTGACGGACTCAGATTCGCGGGGGCGTCTCTACTCACGGCAGGTATGGCAGCTATGTCACTTCTGATGGCATATCTCGCCATCATGAAGACGGCGTCAGCAAGCGCATCGGCGCCCGCACACAGCTGGTACGGAAATATATTCACGATACTCAAGAAGCATATCTTCCTGACATATCCTATAAACAGCGATACCTTTGACGGAAATGCAAATCTCTACTGCGGTACATTTGTATATCTGCTTTTTGTGATGTTTATCTTCTCGACGAGGTTCGATATAAAGGAGAAGCTCAGAAAGAGTGTACTGATAGTCCTCATGGTTATCAGTATGAATGAGACGGTGCTGAACTACGTTTGGCACGGCTTCCATGATCAGTATGGTATCCCCAACAGATTTGCGTTTATGTATATCTTTGCTCTGCTCGTTATAGGCTATGAGACTGTAACCAGACTTAAGAATATAGACACGCTGATGGTGACGGCGGGATTTATACTGACGCTGGCATTTCCGATAATATGCAACTACTTCTCAGAGCTCGAGGGCGCACTTCCGGCAAGAACCATGATGCTAATCTCAGAGGGACTGATACTTCTGTACTCGGTGCTAATACTCCTCAGATGCCATAGGGTTATACCGTTCAAGCTGTCTACACTTATTATAGCCACACTGTTCGGTGTCGAGATAATCGCCGGTGCGTATATCAGCTTCACCCATAAGGACGGGGCTGACTGCAACTACTATATGTCGAAGTCGGATGCCATGGATGAGGCAACTGATGCTGTGGATGAGATGGCAGAGAAAGCCGGATATATCGGTTACAGAGAAGACATCATAGATCCTATCATGATAGATGAGAATACATTTGAAAATATGCGCAGCATCGGTACCTTCTGTACCACCGTGCGCGGCGATATGGTGGATACCATGGCCAGACTCGGATTCTATACAGGTGCGAACGAGTACATATACTGGGGCGCGACTGACCTCACAAATGATATGCTGGGCGTAAGATATATCTATACGCAGCCTGACAAGTACTTTGACGGAAGTGAGTACGAGCTTGTGTACTCAGAGAATGATATAGAGGTTTATGAGAATACGGATGCTCTATCCATAGCATATCCTGTAAGCAGTGATATCCTAAACTGGAGCCCCACCGACTATAACTCTGCCGATCAGCTGAATCAGCTGGCGAGGCTTACGGCGGGGGTTGATGGTATATTTGAGGATGTATATGTTCCCTATGCGGTGACGGGAACCAACTGTACTGCGTATGCGTCAGAGAACTCATCAACACTGATTAACTATGTTGACGGAGCAGGAACGAGTATCAGCATATCGGTTTCATTTACCATAGATGAGCCCGGAGTGTACTATGTAAATACCCGGGCAAACTATATGCAGTCTATCACCTACTACGTGAATGGTGAGGAGCTTGCGAGCGGCAGATATCAGACACAAATGATGGCGCTCGGCACGAGAAAGGCCGGGGATCTGGTGACACTTACGCTTAACTTCTCGAGCGGATACTCATCGGAAGGAACGGTGTCTATGTTCCTGTCCAGACAGAATGATACGGCGATTCAGACATTAAACGAGAAGCTCTCGGAAAATCAGATGGTTATAAGTGAGTTCGATGAGGGCTATATAGAGGGAGATGTGTTGATGTCGTCAGATCAGGTGCTCTTCACGAGTATTCCTTATGATGAGGGCTGGAGGGTTTATGACTACGGCAGAGAGGTTGAGGTGACGAAGGTGCTAAACAGCTTCCTGGGCGTGGAGCTCGGAACCGGAAGGCATGAGCTGACATTTAAGTATGTGCCGCCCGGACGCGGACTCGGTCTCTTTATATCGATTATATGCTGGATTATATTTATAGCTATCTGGATGTTCGGCTACAGCAGCTTAGGTGAGGAGAAGGTGCTGCCTGTCGTGCTCAGGCTTCGTGATTGGCTCACCGAACGTATCAGGGCAGCAGTTAAAAATGACATTGAATGAGAATGACAGAAATATTATAATTAGGGGTAGGGTAAAGCGACGCTATTGTAAATATTGAGGGGAGACAAGGTGTATGGAGAAGCTGAATGATATGAAGACACAGACCGTGGGCGGCATACTTGCTTTGGTAGTTCTGGCGTGCGGAATTATCGGAGCTGTTATGAGTCAGAGCTCGATGGTTATAGGCATAGTGCTTGCTGCGGTGGCGGCATTTATAGTATTTGTGATTATATCCTCCAGAAACGGTAAGACAGTGGAGATAAAGCAGTCTGATAAGTACAGAAAGCTTTTCAGAAATCTGCCGATAGGCTTCGCTCAGGCAAATATCATAACGGACGCTGCCGGTGACATCCTCGGCTACAAGATGGTAGATGCCAACGACACCTTCGGAACATACTTTAATCTCGACAGAGATGAGTATATCGAGAAGATTCTGGGAGACAGCAACATAGAGGTGCTGCAGGATATCAACGCCTGGTTCAAGGCATATAACAGTTCAGGTACAAAAGAGGGCGACCTCATGAATGTCGAGATAACTATGGAAAAGCTCGGCAAAACATTTAACACGGTTATGTATAAGTCAGAGGCTGACTATATAAACATGGTAGTCATAGATGTGACAGAGCAGAAGGAGACAGAGGAGAAGCTCTCTAAAGCCATCGAGGATGCAAATGCAGCCTATAAGACGCAGGCTGAGTTCCTCGCAAATATGAGTCACGAGATACGTACCCCCATCAACGGAATCCTTGGTATGGTACAGCTCACACTTATGGCTGATGACCTGCAGGCTGACTACAGAGATAATCTGGTAACGGCGAAGAACTGTGCGGATAACCTGCTGAGACTGATAAATGATATCCTCGACATCAGCAAGCTTGAGGCAGGTAAGTATAAGATAAAGGAAGAAACCTGTGATATCAGGTCTGCCATCGAGGAAACCGTGGCGGCTCACGTACCTGCGGCAAACACCAAGGGTATATCGCTGGATTTATCATTTGGCAATAACATACCGAGGCTTGTGCGTGCCGACGGACAGCGTATACAGCAGGTGCTTAACTGCCTCCTGTCAAATGCTATCAAGTTTACCTCGGACGGCGGTGTCAGGGTGAAGGTTGCTGCTCTTGACGGCAAGGATGATATGATAAATCTGAGACTTGCTGTGGCTGATACCGGAATAGGTATATCAGATGCGAATATGAGTAAGCTCTTTATCAGGTTCTCGCAGGTTGACGGATCAGATACAAGAAAGTACGGAGGCTCAGGTCTCGGACTCGTTATCTCTAAGCAGATTACCGAGCTTATGAAGGGTACGATATCCGTTCAAAGTAAGGAGGGCATAGGCTCGACATTTATAGTTGAGATACCTCTCAGGATTATAAGAGCTGCGGAGGTAGAGGCACCGGCCGACGGTGATACGAAGAGAGATCCGGCACTCTACTCTGTAAATAATGTAAACGCGAAGAAGTCACGTATTCTTGTGGCGGAGGATGAGCCGGTTAACCAGCAGGTTATCGGTAAGCTGCTGGGTATGGCGGGCTTCTCATACGATATAGCGGAGAACGGTGAGAAGGCCGTGCAGCTGTATAAGGAGAAGACCTATGATGCGGCCCTCTTCGATGTGCAGATGCCGGTAATGGACGGTATCGCGGCAACACAGGAGATACGTCGTATAGAGCAGATAGAGAGGAAGAAGCATCTGCCTATCATTGCGGTAACGGCGAGAGCCATGTTCGGTGATAAGGAAAGAATCATGAAGAACCAGCTCGATGATTATATCGCAAAGCCCTATAATCTGAATACAGTTGTGGAAACCCTGAATAAGTACATAAATGCAGAGGAGCAGGGATAGCCGCGAATATATATTGTGGGGTAGATGGTTTGAGATAGAAAAAACCTATACCAAAAATAAATCGTCACAAAATGGATTGTGAGTTTTAAACAAAAAGAGAATATATGGGTTTGACATAATCTGAAAATTCGGAATTATGTCAGCCGCGAGGTTACATAAGGACGCAACAAATGGTTGCGTCCTTTTATTTGTTTACGTGCATTCTTAAGCAGTAGGAGGTGTGTTGATGTGGCTCTGTGCCTGGATTTGATGACGACGGTCAAGCTGACGGGGGAGCCTGCCCACACTGTTAATGAGGGAATCTGCGTAGTTATTTAGCTATAAGAATATACGCGGAAATGCCGTATAAAGCCGCACCCCGGAGGTGATAAGGTATGTGTGTAAAGCAAAGGAGGAGTGAGGCTTGAGAAAATATGTGGTTGGGATATGTGACCCTGAACCAAAGCTTCTGAAGGGGCTTATGGATTATATAAATTCAGAGCCGGACAGAAGACTTAAGGCGGTATCCTTTACCTCCATGGGAGCGCTCAGAGACTATCTGACGGTGGCGGATATAGACATCCTGCTTACCTACGATGTCAGTGATGTGACGACGGAGGAGGGGGTATCTACGTATGAGGGGATAAGGACACTACCGATAACCGATGACCGTGATGCAGATGGTATCTATAAGTATCAGTCTGTCAGGGAGATATATCGGAGGATAGAGGAGCAGCTGCCACAGCATAGTCCCAAGGACATACGTCGTACTGTATGTGTGTGTTCACCGGTTGGTCGCTCCGGAAAGACGAGGTTAGCTAAGGCACTGGCAAGGTTCGATGAAGTCAGGGGCGGACTCTATGTGAGCATGGAGGACTTCGGCGGAGACAGTGATAACAGTATTCTCTATAAGCTGAAAACAGCTTCGCCCGAGCTGAGAGATGAAATCGTAGGTCATGTGGTATCGGAGGCTGATATTAAGTGTTTATACGTATCGGGAACGTTATTTGATATCAGAAGTGTTCTCAGATCCGATTTGCAGAGACTTACTGAAGAAATCTTCAGTACGGGAAGCTTTACGACAGTGGTTTATGATTTAGGATTTGCAGCGATGTCGGGACCGGAACTACTGACATACTTTGATGAGGTGTACGTACCGGTACTGACGGACGCTGTATCCGAGGCTAAGCTGAGAAGTCTTGAGAGTATGCTGCGAAGCGGAGGCTACAGAGAGGTGCTTTCTAAAATCATATATGTGGAGGTACCGGATACGGAGCCGGGAAGCAGTGAGTTTATAAGGGAGATATGGAGGCAGACAAGTGGCGGATAGAGAACTCATAGATGTGCTTCATGCAAGAATCATGAGAGAGCTGGATATGTCCGCAACTGTAAGTGACGGGGAGGTACTGAGGCTGATAGACACAGTACTGTCAGGTGAAGCAGGTATTCCGCTCGGGCAGAAGCTGGATATAAGGTATCGGTTGTTTAACAAGATACGCAGGATGGATATACTGTCCGAACTGTTGGAGGATGATTCCATATCGGAAATCATGATAAACGGTTATGACAAAATATTTGTCGAGAGAGCCGGCAGGATAGAGAGATGGGATCAGGGCTTCGAGAGCCCCGAGAAGCTGATGAGTGTGGTGCAGCAGATAGTTTCAAATGTCAACAGACGAGTCAACGATGCCTGTCCTATAGCTGATGCCATCCTCAGTGACGGTTCGCGTGTGAATATAGTGTTGGAGGGTGTGTCATGCGACGGAACAGCGGTAACCATAAGGAAGTTTCCGGATAAGTGCTTCGATATGAGGCAGCTGATCGGGATAGGCTCGCTTAGCGAGGAGGTAGCTGCATTTCTGGAAATGCTGGTTTACTCAGGCTACAACCTGTTCATATCGGGCGGTACCGGAGCGGGTAAGACAACATTTCTGAATGCACTTACTGAGTTTATACCGTCAGATGAGAGGGTGATTACCATAGAGGACTCAGCGGAGCTGCAGGTTATAGGTATAGACAATCTGGTGAGGCTCGAGGCAAGAAGTGCAAATGTCGAAGGCGCGAACGAGATAAGTATCCGTGATCTGATAAGGAGCAGTCTCAGGATGCGACCGGACAGGATTATCGTCGGTGAGGTCAGGGACAGTGCGGCGATTGATATGCTTCAGGCGATGTGTACCGGTCACGATGGATCCCTCTCGACCGGTCATGCGAACTCGGCACATGAGATGCTGATGAGACTGGAGTCTATGGTACTGACCGGAGCAGATTTGCCGCTTAAGGCTGTGAGGCAGCAGATAGCGGCAGCGATAGATATAGTGGTGCACCTCGGAAGACTGAGGGATAGGTCAAGGCGTGTACTGGAGATAAGGGAGGTTGTTGGTTTGGAGGGTGACGACATAGTAACGAGGGAGCTCTACAGATTCGAGGAGAGCGGTGAGAAGGATGGCAGAGTTATAGGTGAATTAAAGAAGATAAATGACCTGCTGAGTGTCGGTAAGCTGATAGCTGCCGGTAGATTTACTGTCGAGGAGAAAACCTATGGCACGTAAAGAGGGAGGTTTGAGGTACTTCCGAGAGCTTGAGACAGGGGAGAGGCTTACGGCAGTTTTAAAGGGTGTGCTTCTTGGAGGTGGAGCTGCATGGGTGTACTACGGCGGATGGATAGGTGCGCTGCCGGGGATACTTGTTGGCATCTATGTTTGCATAGGCGAAGCACATAGACAGTATGACACTCACAGGCAGAAGCTGCTTGAGCAGTTTAAAGAGCTGATTACCTCTATGCAGGGACTTATGAAGGCGGGATACTCCATGGAAAACTCTGTGGTCGGAGCAGGGCAGGAGATAGCCGCAATTTATGGTGAGAAGACTGCCATGGTGAGGGAGACCGAGAAGGTGAAGAGGGATCTTGAGCTTAACAAGACACTTGATACTGCACTGTACAACCTTGCGGAGAGGCTTCGGATGAGTGAGGTAACTGACTTTGTGGAGGTTATAACCACAGTCAGGAGAACCGGCGGAAATGCAGTCAGAATAATCGGAGAGACTATAGATAAGATAATAGATGAGATAGAGCTTAAGGAAGAGATAAGCGTTACGGTTGCGGCAAAGAGGATGGAGCAGGAGATTATGACATATATGCCTGCGGCGATAGTAACATTTCTGAGGCTTACAAACAGTGACTTCGTAGCGCCGCTCTATGCCGGGGTAGCGGGACATATATTTATGACGATGGCACTTATGATAAATGTTGCAGCAGATGTTATGGGCAAGAGAATAGTTGATATAAGGACGGCGTGACATATGAGAGTTATGTGTATGGGGATAATCATAGGCGTGGTTGTCCTTGCGATTATAAGCAGAAAAAACTTCAGTAAATATAAGGACAAGCCCGGAGTATTCGGAGGTATAGGACTGCTGCTGACAGGACTTATACCGCCGGGATATAAGGGAAGGCTGAGAAGCTATATCAGGAGAGTATCTGTAAAGGGAGACAACAGACTCAGTATAGAGGCAGACAGGTTTATGAGCACTGTTATAGCCGGCTGTGTGAAGTATGTGTTTTGGGCGGCGGTTATATTTACGGTGATATCGTATATACCGGAGGAAGAGGATAGCGGCGCTATAGTGCGCCCGGGCTACGGAGAGTCACAGACCTATGTCGAGCTGGAAATGAGTCAGGGAGACACATCTGAGAGCTACACTCTTGTTGTCTATCCGATGGAGTATACGACAGACAGATTCAATGAGCTGGCTGATGCGGCACAGCTCTATATAGATAAGATGTACCTCGGAGATAACCCGGATGCAGAGCATGTTACAGACAATCTGCAGCTTGTGACGAAGGATGAGACGGGAACTCTTACGATTAAGTGGGAGAGTGATGACCCGCTGGCTGTGGCGTCAGACGGCAAGGTGTCTGCGGTGGAGACAGAGACGGAGGTTACGCTGACAGCAAGGATAAAGGATGAGAATAACGAACGAACATATACGGAGAAGGTCACAGTACTTCCTGTTCAGGCAGAGCTTACCGATTCCGATAGGGCAAAGGTCGAGATACTTGATATTGAAGAGAGTAATAGGTCCGAGGAGGAGTTGGTACTGCCTGAGGCAGTTGGAGACGTAGAGATACGGCGGGCAGATAAGAGCAGTAACCGGACAGGTGTCTTCATGCTTATAATCGTGACGATTGTACTGATCGGAGTGTACAGGGTTTACGGTCTAAGGAAGAAGGCGGAGGAGCAGGATGAGGTGCTTAGAGGTGAATATTTTGGTTTCGCCAACAGACTGACACTGCTGCTGGGAGCCGGTATGTCTATGCAGGAGGCACTCAGAACTATCAGCAGAGGACTTGCAGCCGGACCGCTCAAGGATGAAATAGACTATACACTTAACATGATAGCATCAGGTACATCAGAAGGCGCAGCGTATATGGATATGGGAAGGAACATAGGACTTCAGGAGTATACGAAGCTTATGTCACTCATAGTACAGAATCTGCACCATGGAAATTCAAACTTAATACAGCTCCTGGAACAGGAGGTAAAAAGCAGTTACTACATAAACAGAGAGAATATAAGAAAACGCGGTGAGCAGGCATCGGAGAAGCTTATGCTGCCGACAGGCTTACTGCTGATTGTTGTTATCGGAATAATTATGTATCCGGCTCTGCTGGGAATATGAACCGGCAGGGTCGGCATATCTGAGAGGAGAAAGCTATGGAGAATATGTATTGGAAGCTTAGGGAAATCTTGACTAAGCAGAACCGGGGCGTTGCCGCTATAGAGATAGTGCTTATACTTGTCGTGCTTATCACGCTGGTGGCTATCTTCAAAACACAGGCGGTTTCACTTGTGAACAAAATCTGGTCATCGATTAAGGAAAGCGCAGGAGATATAACGGGGTAGGCTGTCATGAGAACAAACGGAGGCTATGTGACGGTGTTTGTGTCACTGCTTATATCCGCAATACTGCTGATAGCCCTTGCGGTTATAGGCATATCGGAAATGTCATCTGCCAAGACAAAATCTGTATGTGCGCTGGACAGTGCCATGTCGAGTGAACTGGCAGGATATAACAGATATGCATTTGACAGATATCACCTGCTTATGATAGATAGCACATACTCAGGCAGAGGACAGGCCGCTATGGAGCAGCATATGTCAGATGCTTTATCGTATAACCTGGGAGATAGCTTCAAGGTGGAGGCTATGGAGATAGCCTCGGTTGTTGGAATTATGGATGATGACATGGCTGAGTTTAAGTATCAGGTAGAGGAGAATACCCTGTATCAGGCAGCAGAGACGATTGTGGATAAGATAGTTGAGAAGACAAGAGAGGATGACACGGATACGGTTGTCAGTGATATGGATGCTGATGTTGAAGCCAGACAGGCAGAGATAGAGGACGCGGACAGCAGTAGTTCGGATGATGAATCGAGTGAAACAGACACGGGTGAAGAGGGAACCGAAGCGACGGATGATACGGATACAGTCAGTGATCCGCGTGAGGACCTGAAGGAGGCTATAAGCGGAGGTATAGAAAACCTCATACTTCCGGAGGATGCACCCATAGGAGATAACGCACTTAGTCCTGACGATATATCGTCGTATGGCAGAGGAGCAGAGGAGCAGGCAAGTGTGAATACGGATTTTAGTGATTATGAAAGCCTGAAGTCAGATTTATATACTGAGAGAGGGTGGGGCGACAGTCTTGTACGGAATGCCAAGGCTATAGCATATGCGACTGAGTGCTTTAACTGCCTCACGGATCAGAAAACGGACGATACATATCTGCATCTCGAGTTGGAGTATCTGATAGCGGGTAAGGAAACAGACGGACAAAACTATAAGAGGGTAATAGATGAGATAACGGCGATAAGGTTTGCACTTAATTTTGCATATATAGTGACGGATACAGCTAAGATGGCAGAGCTTGGAGCGGTGGCAGCGGCACTTACTGTGGCTGTTCCGTATCTCGAGCCTGTGGTTAAGTACCTGCTTGCCGGCTGCTGGTCGTACATAGAGGCGATAGCTGACTGCTATATGCTGGTAAGAGGGAAGACCATACCATACTTTAAGTCGGCGGGCACCTGGATAACGGATTTAGAGAGTCTGTCACATCTTGACAGTCTTACATGCGAGGAAACATCAGAAGGGCTTGACTATAGGGAGTACCTGGTACTGCTACTTGCCTTTCATACAGATGATATCTACTACAGAATGGCTGACCTTATCGAGATGAATATACGAACGAATAGTGATGAGAGCTTCAGAGTAAAAAATGCGATTACGGTATTTGCGGTGAATGTCAGTATAGCCTATAAGGGTAAGGAATTTGCATTCTATAAGGAGGCCGGATACTAAGGTTGGCACACGTTTTGAAAATGTTAAATATAAAATCAAAACCTCTTCGGAAGCAGGCAGGACATTTTCATAACAGAGGCTCGGCTGCGGTAGAGGCATCCATAGTAGTTCCCATCCTCCTATTTTTCTTAATGTTCTTTGTGCATATATGTAACTTGTATGCAGTAAGGAGCGTGATCTACGAGGCATCGGCGGAAACGGCCGGATATATGGCTGAGTATGCGTATCTTACAGATACATTTCCGACTGCCGAGGCCGCTGACTATCCTATGGCATATCTAAAGCTATATGAATATCTTGATGATTCAGTCCTCCCGGATAGATATGTCATGGGTGGTTTGGCGGGGATAAGTCTAATCGGATCGGAGTTTAAGAGTGATGACGGATATGTGACACTGAAGGTCAGCTACATAGTCAGGATAGACGTGCCGCTGCTTAGGTGCTTCGCGGTACCCTGTACGGAGCACATACGACAGAGGGCGTATATCGGTCGCGGTAGCGATGATGGAGATAGCGAAGAGGACGATTCGGATGAGTATGTATATGTTGCAGAGAACGGAACAGTATATCACACAACCAGAAGCTGTACGTATCTCAGTCCTAGAGTTTATACAAGTACTGCTGAGGCGGCGGTATCTGAGGGATATAGGCAGTGCAGATACTGCAGAGGCTATATATCAGAGGGAGTAGTTTATGTTACAGAGAGTGGAGAGTGTTATCACAGCACAGCCTCGTGTTCGAGGATTAAGAGAACCGTCAGCAGGAGGAAGAAGAGTGAGGTTAGTCTCCCGGCGTGTTCGAAGTGCGGCGGCGGATAGTGGCTATATGACTGTGGAAATGTCACTGATATTGCCATTTATACTAAGTGTTGTGTTCGGATTTATATTTGTGTTTATCGGACTGTATGAGAGAGAACTGCTCAGAAGTGACATATATACAAGAGTTTATACGATACCATATTTAAGCATCAGAAATGATACTGTGAGTGATTATGTGGAGTCGGCACCTTTCGGATACAGATACAGCTATGGTGACGTGTCTGTTAGGAGTACAGGTACGGAAGCTACAGCCGGATGCAAGGGAAGTGTAAGCTTCTATGGCACGTACAGCGTTACTGCGTCGCATGAGGTTGTGAGCTGCTCTGACAGACTCAGGAGGTGGCAGTTATATGGAAATATTACAGATGAATAGTGACTATGTGATTAAGGATATATCGGATGAGTTTGACTTTGAGATAAGGATGATTACGGAGAACAGAATGCAATGCATACCGCAATGCTACGAAGCCCGAACGGATGGGAGCTGCAGCCTGGTTTATAAAACGGAGGGGCTTGTAACACTTGATAAGAAGTACAGCAGACAGTGTCCTGATGCCGAGATGGTAAAGGCACTTTTTTTTGACCTCGCGGTATGTCTGGAGGAGGCAAGAGACTACTTCCTGAGTCCTGAGGGAGTACTTATAGATATTCGTCACATTTTGTATGACACGGTTGAGAGAAAATATAGGTTTATGTATATCCCGGGACTTGAAACGGGCTTTGTGAGGATGATGAGAAATCTGTTTGAGGAGCTGATGCTTATATATGACCATACAAACAGGGAAGAGACAGATTATCTATACGGAGCATATAGTCGGGTGATCGCCGATGGCTTCGGTCCGGAGGTGTTTTGTAAGGAAAGAGCTATATTTGCGGGAGATGAAATCAGAAAATCGGACGGGGTATCTCGGACTAATGTATCGGAGCCGGCATATGAGCTGCCGAGAAATGTAAAGGCTGCGGAGGGTTATAGCAGCAGGGTGGAGAGTATGGAACTCGGAGCCGGGGAAGGTGACAGTCCATGGGATAAGCTTTCGTCGAAGCTGCAGCAGTTCAGAAGCTGGTTGTTTGAGGACCTGAAGCTGAGAGCTGATGGGGAAAATCCGACGAAGGGTGGGGATGTAATTCGTGACAGAGCAGATGGCTTGAAAGAGGTTGGTGAAAAGGAAAGCAGGGAGAAAATCCCGGAGGTGGTATCGACAAAGCGAGAGGTCTGTGTCATGGAAACCTCAGAATACATGCAGGAAACAAGCGTTCTGACTGATGACGTAACGATGCTTGTACCTATCGATACAGCCGGAGAAAGTATCATGCTGAGGCAGGGACGTACCAGAATAGGGCGTCAGTCTGGAGATGCAATCATAGAGTCACCGTCAGTCAGTAGGATGCATGCAGAAATCGAGAAGAATGGTAAGGCTGTGACTGTACGCGACTGTGGATCGACAAACGGTACATTTCTGAACAACAGCAGAATCAGAGGAGAGGAGGAGCTGATGAAGGGCGATATCATCAGCTTCGCGGGAATAGGATATAAGTGTATGTAAAGGAGATATAAGATGCGACATGCAGTAAGACTTAGGAGAGTGATAAGTGTTCTTCTAATTATACTAATTATAGCAACAAGTGGTGGTGATATATCGGGACCCGGGATAGGCATATATAAGGGTCTGGATACTGAGACTGATGCTGTCGAAACCGGTACGGCGGGAGACGGCGATGAGCTTATAGTGGAGACACCGAAGGTATTTGAAGAGGAGCTGCTTGGGGATTCATCGGAGGAAGCGGCGGATGAAGGTTCGGTAGAGGAGGATACAGCTCCTGACTCAGAATATGATGAAGCAGAGGATACGACTGTGTCCGATACGACGTATATCATAGAAGATGCGGGAATAACTAATGCCGAGGATAACCTTGGAGAAACGTCGTATGAGGAGATTACTGAGGAAGCCACATCGGACGAAGAAGGCACGACGGAGGCTGTGTCGAGTGACGAGGCTACGGAGGAGACATCGGTTGATGAGACCGCAGAGGGGGCATCGAGTGATGATGCGGAGTCTTCGGAAATCGAACAGTCAGTTGATGCCGAGGTTATATCTACGGATAACTCGCTTAGATTATTTGTCGGAACCGATAATTCTGAGGTGCTGACAGTTGGAAGTGTTTTGTACTCATATGACGGTGCTTCACTCGTTGTATTTGATGATGCCGCGGCTGCAAGGGAGGGCTATGAGTACTATGGTTCACATGCTGCATTTGCAGTGTTTGACACGATAATATCGAGTGTTGCAGATGAAGGCTCTGAGCAGACAGGAGACATGACATCTCTTACATCGGCTGTTATGACCGAGGAGGACAATCCTCTTACAAATCTCGAGGAGGCTGTTGCAGAGAATACGGTATCAACCTCTACAAAGACAATCGCTGTTATAGATACAGGTGCTAACAGCGGAGTGATAGATGCTGTATCTATGCTTGGTGACAGCACAGCCGATGATAACGGTCACGGACAGGCTATGGTCGATACTATCCTCTCCGAAAACCCTTTGGCAAAGATAGTTTCTATTAAGGCATTTGACGAGAGTGGTAAGGCTACCGCATCTACTCTTTACTCGGCTATTCAGTACGCTATATCTATTAAGGCTGATATAATCAACCTTTCCATAAGCGGCTCTAACTCAGCGGCTAATCAGATAGTTGCGAGTGCTATAAGGAGTGCGATAAGCGGTGGAGCAGTAGTTATCGGAGCAGCCGGAAACAGCGGAACTGATGCAAGCGGATATATACCCGCATCGGTAGATGGAGTTATAACGATAGGTGCTTGTGATGATGAAGGGTTTATCCTTTCTACATCTAACTACGGTGACTGTGTGGACTACTACCTCACAGCAAAGTCAACCTCCTATGCGACTGCTCGTGCGACAGGTATGTATAGTAAGAGCGGTAAAGTTGAGGGAGTAGAGGTAAAAACTAAGAAGGCAGATGAGGTTGATGATGCTACAAAGAGTGATGCAAGCGAAGAGGTAGAGCCTGTTGAGGAGGTAACAACTACTATAAATTTTGCTAATCAGTCAGCCTTTAACATCACGGATATAACAGTCGGTACTTTTAACGATGGTGAGATAGTATGGGGCGAGAGTATATGCGGAGGTATCGGTCACAACGAAATGAGCGGTGCAAATATTTATTATGTAAATGCTAAGTCTAAGGAAGTAACATTTACATCAGATAATACCTATATACTCAAGATTACAGCAGAAGGACACGAGTTTATAGTTTATACGTTCAATCCCTTTATCATAGATTTTTCATACACAGTAGCACTTACCTATTCATTTTCCGATACGGATGGTTATACAGATATATTTTCACTCGGCGGACATCTGCTTAGTGGAGAAGTGTTTGATAACGGTGTCGATGAGCTTGAGGCTCACAATAGGTATGACAGCACCTATGGTACAGGCGTTGTTCGTAAGATAACACAGGAAATGGCGGCAGAGGACGAGGAGTATTTCAAGATAGCTGATACACCTGACACTATAACTGCAACGGTAACAGTTGCAGTATATCAGTCACACGCTCGTGGTAGTGCGTCTATGTGGATAAGTAGTATAAACAGCATAAATATAGACTCATCATATAGTTATTATGCGTATGGAGCCGGATGTGCAACTCACGGAGCAGCGGCACCCGGAGGAAAGAATGATACAGGTGGTACATCATACGTTAGTGTCACAGGAACTTTCCATAAGACAGGAAGTAAGACAAGTGATAACTATGACATATACTCATATACAGGATATGCGGCAGGCTGGGGCTATCCCTATCAGGCAATAACCGTCAGGCTTGCTGTTAAACAGGAAATTCCAAAACGCTACCCTGTATATCTGACTATACAGAAAGAGGCTGAGTACAACTTCTGTGATTATAGTATGGAAGGAATAGAATACGAATTATTATTACAATGGTTGCCTGAAAGTGATGCAGCTAAGGGATGGGCTGTTGCCGGACAAACATATTCCGCTTGTAAGTTTAAATTGAATAAGGAAGGTAGAGTAAGTGAAATATATGATGTAGCTGGCTCTGACTGGAATGTTGAAACTGGTCCTGACGGAACGCAATATATTCATTTTACAGTAACCGAAGGTAATACAGTTGTTGAAAGTGATGGCGCAAGGAGAATATTAGCATACTGGTATATTAACGAAGTATCGGGAAATGACTATTATCATTTAAACACAGATAGGTGTACTGGGTTTTATATGTATGCGAATGATTACCGCTATATTTCTTATAGCTATATCATTCCCTCGCTCCGTGATACACCTAAGACAGTTCCCTTGACAGTAAAGAAGTATATGAGCGGTGACTCTGACACAGTATATTCTTTTGAGGATATAACCTATGGTGTTTGGTATGCTCCGATTAGCTCTGATACATCGGACTGGGCGGACTTTAAGCTGTCAACCGTTGCTGACGGCACGAGTGCTGATAACTTTGTTGGTTACTTCACTCTTACAGACCATTATGACGATGAGGGAAATATAGACTACGGTATTCCGAAGTCATTTACTCCGTCAGGCAACTCTAAGATAACGATAGACGGAGTTTACTCTGAGCAAGAGTCGGACAAGCTCGCTGAGTGGGATTTGGTTACAGACCTTGTTAAGTATAACAGCGATGAGCATACCGTTGAAGGACTGCCGTTTGGTATCTACTGCATACAGGAGATAGATACAAATGCTAACTATCAGCTAAGTACAGGTGTTGCCGGATATACAGTAACCGCTAATAACCTAAAGAACAACGCTAATCTTGTGGTTGAGGCAAAGATGTCTGATAAGGTAAATGAGCCTGACATATATATACAGGGTATGAAAACCACTTCAAACACTAACAGCAAGTATAACAAGAAGGGAGTTAAGTTTACCGTCTATACAGACTCGGCTTGTACTAAGACTGCTCAGATGGTAACTACCGATAAGGAGGGTAACGAAACATACTCTAATGTGGTGCTTACAACAGGTGCTAACGGTTATACGAGTAAGGTGCAGTTAGCAAACTACAATATGACCGATGATATAGAGAGTATAGCTGATGCGTTCCCTGTAACATACTATATAAAGGAAACATATACACCTAAGTATCTGTCACCAAATAATACCGTACAGAAGATAACATTTTACTATAAGGTTGACAGCGAGGGTAAGGGAGTTATTACCTATCGTTACGAGGGCGAGGACGGAACAGAAACAGATGATTATGAAGGTGTATTTAAGTTCTCCTACGAGGACACCTATGTAACAGGTATAAAGCTGAACAAGTCAGTTGCCTCCGGCTGCGACGAGCTTGTAGAGAACAACTCTCTCTACTCCCTCTCAGGAGCAGTCTATACGTTCTACGAGAACGTCACTTGTACTACTAAGGCAAAAGACATAGATGGTAACGACCTCACGCTAACCACCTACTACGACTCGACAAACAAGGTTTATACAACGGCTACTAAGGAACTGAATAACAAGTACTATACGGCTGAGAGTGGTACGTTTAGGCTTTATTACAAGGAAACAACCGCTCCGAAGGGTTATGTTCTCGACACAGGCATACACTACGTTGATATAGAGTATAGCAAGAATAAGACCAACTACGTTTATACCGTAAAGGCAACGGATACTCCTGTTGCCATGCCAATCAGTATACTTCTTACGAAGTATGGTACCGACGGGGCTAAGGTATCCGGAGCAGAGTTTACGGTTAAGTATTTCAATACGTCGCTTACACAGCTGCAGGGTGCCGAATCGACAAGGCAATGGGTGTTTAGAACAGACGATGACGGACAGATTGCACTTGATAAGAGCCATCTTGTGGAGGGCGATGCCTTTTACTACCGTAACGGCGAAGCAGTTCTCCCTCTCGGCACAGTGACTATTGAGGAAACAGGAAGAAGCAGCGGGTATGTCATGGAGGGCAGCAGCATATCGGTAGGTGACAGTAAGACATATACAGAAGCTGCTGCAGTGCTTTGGATAAGAGAAACAGGAATATATGACTCGCGTACCGGGGGTAATGTAATCAGTCATATTGAAGCTAAGAAGTATTCTCTAAGTGTTACCGCGAAGAACTATAGTAACCCGATACTAACGTCATATGCGACAGATATTAATACTTCAACAAAGGAGGTATTTCTAAAGGGCGACACAGCCGTAACTGACAGAGTGGCGATAAGGAATCTCGTACCTCAGAGCTACTATACACTTGTTACAACACTTGTGAGTAAGGTAAGTGGGGAAGCTCTTGGAACAGGAACGACAACATTTAAGACGGATGGAAGCAGTACAGTTATCAGTCAGAATATCTCGTTCGATGCAAGTGAGTGGGATGATTCCTGCTATGAGAAGTATGGCGATTTAATGTTTTATAACACGCTGTACTATACAGGGGAGAGCGGCGGTGGAAGTACTGCGGCGGATGCTCTCAGGTATACTGATAATCCGACATTTATAACTATACTTGCAAATGTAACTGTAGACGGACAGAAGGGGTCAGATTTTTATCATGCTATGGCTGATATGAAGGGACAGGCTACAGACAGCTATGAGGCAGATGAAACGCTTAAGCCTGTGTATATCGGATCGGACTATGAAGAGTTGCAGAATCAGATAAAGGATGTCATGTCAGGCACAGGAATAAGGGTGCTTAGAGATAACATTTATGTATATAATCTTACACCTGATAAGACCTATACCATCACGGCAAGACAGAGGATAAGAACCCTTGGTGATACTGATGATGGAAACTATAAGGATAGCTCGGGATGGGCAAATGCTTACTCAAACGAGGTAGAAGCTGATGCGGATGGTAGGATTGTTGTAAGCCTTGACTATAACACTGACACTGATGATTTTGTAAATTATGAAAACGGCATAGCGCTTGTCTCCTTTGTGCAGGTTGCAGATGAAAACGGCAGAGTAGTTGCACAGGAGTATGACATAACAAATGACAGGCAGACTGTGAGAAGTCCAAAGATTAAAACGACGGCTTGGAATCCGGCTACAGGTACACATCTCGTATACGGAGGTGAGGAGCAGACTATCGTTGATACAGTAGATTACTATAATGTCTGGGAGGGAGAAACCTATACGCTAAAGGGTACGCTCTATGACGAGGGCGGAAATGTAATAGCAGTGTCGGAGCCGACAGATTTTGTGGCGGCGGGAGTAACAGGTACAGTAGATGTTTACTTTAAGGATGTTGACATTTCTGATTATATAGGACAGGGGCTTTATGTATTTGAGAGTATGTATCACGGAGAGTACGAGATAGCAACACATAACGAGCCGGAGTCACCTGAACAGACCGTATATGTGCCTACATTCTCAACAGAACTTCTATCAGACGAAACAGGTACGCATACAGTTCCGGCTAATACGGTAACTAACCTTACAGACACAGTTAATTACAAGCTCTTTACAAGTGGAACATATACCGTAAAGGGTGTGCTTTACGAAAGAGTAGTTGAGTATAACGAAGACGGCACAGAGAAGAGTGTAACACTCGGTAAGCAGCTTGCTGATACAAGCGGTGAGTTTACCGTAGAGGTAGAAGAAGAGGAAGGCAAGGAAGGACTTACGGCAGTCGATGGTACCACGTCGGTTGTTTATGAGAACTTCGATACTTCTTTGATAGTTGGTGGATCGGCAGTTGCTTACACATATATCTATGATGATAAGGGAAATCTTGTTGCGGCCATGGAGGATATAAACGATGAAAGCGAGATTATCAGAGTACCATACATAGAAACGTCGCTTACGGATAACAGTGGCTCATCATACTTTATAAATACAACCACAGAGGCAGAGATAAAGCTTACTGACACGGTTGATTATCATGACCTGACTCCCGGAGAGGATTATGTTATGAGTGGCGTTCTCTATGATAAGGAAACAGGAGAGTCGATTCACGATGCAGACGGTAATGAGGTTGTAGGCTCGACAGCTTTCACAGCTGAGAGTGTAAACGGAACAGTTACCGTGCCGTTCTCATTTACAATCACTAAGGAGATGTGGGAAACTGGTTTTACCATAGTAGCCTTTGAGGAAGTAAAAAGCGGTAGTGACAGCGGAGAAGATACCAAACCCGTTGCTATACACTATGACATAACAGACGAGGCACAGACACTTTATGCTCCGGCAGTACATACATTTGCGTCGAGAGTTGAAAGCGGAAATGTCGCAGCCGTGAGCGAAGATGCTGAGAACTACGACGAGGCTGATGCAAAGCTCTGCTACGCAGATGGCAAGGTTACGATAACCGACTTCGTGAAGCTCACTAATCTTATGCCAAACACAGAGTATCGTGTTGTTGGTGTGCTGATGGATAGTGATACAGGAGAAAAGCTGCTTATTGATGACATGGAAGTAACAGCTGAAACCACATATATCTCTGCTGCGGTTGAAACGCTTATCGACGAGGCCGGTAATGAGTATGATGACAACAAGGGTGTGGATGGAGAAGCTTCGCTTACATTTACCTTTGATGCGACCGGACTCGACGGAAGGACCCTTACAGTGTATGAGTACCTGTACTATGACGATGATGCTGATGAATCAAAGGATGTACCTATAAGTCAGCATACGGAAATCGATGACGGCAGTCAGAAAATATACTTTGCAAATATAGGAACAACACTTACAGCTGCCGCTACGGAAGCTCACGAAGCTGAAACAGATGAGTGCGTTACACTGTGCGATAGAGTTGAGTATCATAATTTCATAATAGGTAAGGAGTATACGGTACAAGGAACACTGCATATCAGGAGTGTATCAGAGGATGGTATGGTGACTGACGGCGGTGTACTAAAGGATGCACAGGGCGCGGATGTGGTAGCTGAGGCAGTGACATTTGTTGCAGAGCAGACAGACGGCTATGTGATGGTAGAGTTTAAGTTTGATGCGTCAATGCTTGGTGACAGCTCAGTGGTCGCGTTTGAGAAAATGATGTACAAAGGTAGAATCGTTGCGACGCATGAGGATATAGCTGACGAGAATCAGACTGTAACATTTATCACTGAAACACCTCCGGAGGAAATCGAGGAACCGACCGAGGGTATAACAGAACAGTCGACAACAGAAGCTACCGAGCAGCCGACAACAGAGGTTACCGAACAGCTGACAACAGAAGTCACCGAACAGCTGACAGCAGAGGGTGTGACAGAGACAGAGGTTGTCCATACTGTGATCAAACCTAAAACAGGAGACTATGCTGTATCAATTTTGATGATAGTACTCGCTGCTGCATTAGCTGGACTGGTAGGTTGTATTCGTATAAAACGAAAGAGAAGAGAGTAGTATATTATAGATGAATAATAGGTGCGACAGGGGCAATCAATGCCCCTGCCGCGGCAAAAAAATGGCAGAAAAAAATTTTTTAAAAAAAATTTAAAGAAGTTGTTGACACATAAACCGGAGTTTGATAATATATCTGCTGTCGCCGGAATTTGAGCGACTATTATTTTTCACTTAACAGATGGAAAGATAACGTAGCGACAACAACTAAATATATAAGGAGAGGTAGCGAAGTGGTCATAACGCGGCGGTCTTGAAAACCGTTTGTCCGCAAGGGCGCAAGGGTTCGAATCCCTTCCTCTCCGCTAGATACGAAAGTATCACTCGGAATTCAGACATAAGGGTCTTTGGAGAAGTACCCAAGTGGCTGAAGGGGCTCCCCTGGAAAGGGAGTAGGTCGGTAGTCCCGGCGCGAGGGTTCAAATCCCTCCTTCTCCGAAATGTTACCAAACAGCTTGGTACAGGCTCCGGATTGATGTAGGAATTCTGAGGATTGCTCTTTGAAAACCGAATAATGACAACAACCCCGAAAATTCTTTTAAACAATTCGCCTTGAGAGATAGGCAAAAACAAAAAGAGTTTTTCGGAAACGAATCCAAACAGTAAATGTTGCGATAAACAAACAAAGCGTGAAAACGCTAGTGTTTAAGATTTCTGAAAAGGATTACTCTTGAGATAACTCGTCATGCGACGACAAAAATCCGCACATGGCTCGTTATTTCGACAAACTTTATTTGAGAGTTTGATCCTGGCTCAGGATAAACGCTGGCGGCGTGCTTAATACATGCAAGTCGAACGGACTGATTAGACTGCTTGCAGTCTTTGAAAGTTAGTGGCGGACGGGTGAGTAACG
>Ga0065711_1027834_pt1 | contig 45671 bp, 21 predicted proteins | sample Hoacrofraction12_FD_59098 | JGI IMG/M metagenome (GOLD analysis project Ga0065711, IMG submission 59098) | Hoatzin crop microbial communities from Cojedes, Venezuela - Epithelial fraction 12 v2 (version 2) | ecosystem: Host-associated > Birds > Digestive system > Esophagus > Crop | place... | reverse complement strand
GGGCGAGGTGGAGATCCAGCTTGGGAAACCCGGCCCCGTCCCGGCCCCCCCCCGCCACCGGGCTGCGGAGGAAGTGCCGCCCCGGCGGAGCGGAGCGGGCCCAGCCCCCGGCCCAGCCCGGCCCCTCGGCGCAGAGGTGGCAGCCGGGGGCTCCGGTCCTGCCGCACGGGCTGGGGCGGCGGAGGGGCGAGGCTGAAATTCACCCTGTCCCCAGGTGTGATGGTTCAGCAGGGGCTGTTATGGGTCAGGTTTGTGTCGGGGGTGTCGCAGCCCCTGTCTTCAGAGCGTGTTAAAACCCTGCCTCCAACGCCCTTCCTTTCTGCAGAGCTCGGTTTCTTAGACTTGCGTTTTTATAACATCTTAGGTTAAAATACGTAACGTTTTCAAGCGCACTCTCCAAGACGAAAAGGAAGTTCCCACGTTGAGATGCTTAAAAAGAAGTAACACAGTCTGTCTCCTTGTGGTATTTAATACTGAATCCTTGAGACTGCAAAAAAACCCCACCCCAAAACCAGCCCCGGTGTAGCTAAAATAAGCCTGTGAAGTTTAAAATGTGAAATTGATTCCCAGCAAGTCCAACTTAACCTGCGTCAGGTAGTCTGTTGAATTATTGAATGTGTTAAAGTGGCAGTGGCCATCTTACCTCCCCCCTTCCCCCATCACTTGAGCAGTTGAATGAACCGGGCTAAATGCACTTTTTCTGTCATCCTGCTGTAGCTGTCAGGTACCTCACATCGTCTCTTGCTGGGAACGTTTTACGTGGTTCGGTACCCCTCGCTTGTTCTGTCCCTTCCTCACGTCGTACTGTGTTTCATCTGTGGCAAATTGTGGTCTGTGTTGGTTGCCAACGTGTTTCATAGCAGTGGAAGCTGTTACCTTCTCCTTCAGCCCCCCCCCCCCTCTCCAGTTTTAGTGTGTAGTAAAACCTTACAATCTGTACTATTTGTAACTTCGGCAAATCTCCGTCATCAGAACCGTCCTAGGATGTGGGCAATGTTTTGTAATGAGCAAAATGCCACTGCCAGTTACGCACGGAGTTAATTTGCCCTATATAGTATTTATGCTATGCAGATGACCAAACTAGTTGTGTTATAATCTGAACAGAGATACTTCATAATTTATGTCTCAAAATGATCATCTATTTATGCAGAAGTTTTTGCATTCTGGAGGGTGGAACTGAGCTTCAGTGGTTTTGCTTCATTCAAGCTCTATTTAAAATTTTAAATATTATATTTTTCACACTATGAAATACTGAATGTAATTTCCTTTTTTCTCCTTCTTTAACCTTTGGAAAATGCTAATGGGAAACTGGGCAAAGCAAAAAAAGAAGTGGTGTGTATGGACAGTGGTGATGCTGATGATGAATATTGTAAATTATTTAATTATGGGAACCCGGAGCAAAACATTGTAGTGGTGCAGTGTATAAAGGTCTATGCTTAAGGTGTGTTGGAGAGGGAGGAATGTGGGCAGTTACCTGCAAGCGAGGAAAAATATTACAAAGCTGTGAAGTATTTCATTATTACATGTGAATTTTTTGTTGGAGGGGGAATTTTAATTTTGGAAAGTGTTTTCAGTCTTTATCTGTGGGCTACTTTAGCCTTAATAAATCAGACTATAAATTAGTACCGAATGACTTTTCCATCATTAAACTTGTCTGAGCTTGCCTCACAGTGAACCGCGTTAGCAGCATACATGGCTTGATTGGGTTTAATGAGTGCAAAATCATAAATGGTCCACCAATAAATGCACCCTGTAATCTGTATGCGCTGCGAGGAATTTGTTCCCCCTCCTCCAGGTCAAGCCAGCTGCTGCTGCAGAAGCTGACATCCTCTAGCAAATCCTGAATGAATGAATGAAAACAACGTGATCGCCCTAATAATGACCACAGTTGCACACGTCAACAGCTTTATTTTACTGAAATACAGGCACCATTTTCTAGCAGGCGAGGGTAATAAGACACGCTGTATTTCTTTGGTCTCGCAAATGAAAAAAAGGTTATCAACCCCTCCCCCCCCCCCTCCCCGAACTGAAGAGCTGTTTTTACACAATCTGGAATATAGTTGCATGCCACAGGGCAGGATTTTGTCTTTGTTCCTCTGCTTGTTCTCAGCATTTTAGTGTATGATGTATGGATACTGAAAATGATGTTTGTAGTCTGTACGGTGGTAGTAGTATATAGAAAATGAATTGCTGGAGTACTGCTGCAGTAATAATGGAGGACTTGGGGGGGGGAATATGTTCTGTTTTGAAACATTGGACAATCTTGCTGTGGCTTGTTAAACAATGTGCTACTCCAGCTATTTATAGTGGTTATCAGTATGCAAGTCTGGGGGAAGCGACTTGATTAAGTTTTTTTGTCAGTTTTTCAAAACCATTTCCCACTGCTGTAAAATGTGAGCTTAGGCTCCAAGTATAATCCTGTTGTTTTTCTCACCAGTGCAGGAGATCTGTTTGTCTTTGGCTCTGCAGTCTGACTTAAGATTGTTTCAGGAATAGGCTTGTACTGGAGACTGCTTATGATTCGGATGGATGTTTTTCTCTTCTGAAGGCACCTGCCCCTTCCCCACCTCTTTTCAGCCTTTTCCAGTGTATAGATTCCTTGAATTAGCTATCCTACTAAGCCACTTTGTGGATATTTTAGTGATTTGCCAGAGTTTCTTTTAATAAAGCAGATTTCTGTGAAAACACTCCAGCTTTGAGCCTCTACAGGTCAGAGCAAACTACCATTGCAGGTGTTGACATCACTACTACATGAATGAAAGCAGCGTGCTCTGTTTCTTCTCCCGTCATCATCTTTTCTCTCCCTTCTTTCTAGGATGCCAGAAATGTTTCTGTTCTGCAGCAAAACCCTGTGTGTTTAGAACTGAAACTTTAAGAATTTGATGGTAGTTAAGTAAATTTGGAGATTTGTAGTTATGAAACCATCGATGCCAGTATTTGTGTTTGGTTAGTATTGATGCTGAATGGATGAGAAGTCGTGAATGCTATATACTAATTTCAAGGTGCTAAAAAAAGGAAAAAGAGGGGAAAAACTTCTGATAGTGTAGTATAAACCTGCAATGTGTGAGTCTGCTCCTTTCCTATTTTTTTAAACATGTTTATTCCTTACTAGTTAGATACGTTTTTATAGCCTGTATTCATGTTTTGGAGAGTTGGCAATGAAAAAAAAGTGTCTGTCTGAATGTAACAACACATGGTTTTCTTAGAGGGAATGTATCTGATACATCTCTGATCACATGAATGTAACAACAACAGAATGTGAAGCTGCATAGTTTATGACAAAGGACATTCCAATAATAATAATAATAATAAAAGCCAACCCACCTACAGGTCAAACAAAATGTATTACTTGCTTGTGATCACTTACCTTTTACAGAAAAAAAGCAAGTTGTTTTCTTTCTTGCCTTACGTGGATAAAATTGGTAGTTTCTGTTATTATGTAAAGTAGCTTGCATAAATACGTGAGTGGCTTTCCTGTTTAGTTTGTTTTTTTCACGTGATGTGAGATGCTTTGTATACAAGGGGGGTGTAAATGACTTCTGTATGATTCAAGCACGATACTGCTTTCATCAAATGCATTTGTTTAGTGTTAACTCTGGTGGTACTGTAACAGTATGCTTCTTATTTTTCTGCTTTTCACTTACATAGTTTATAGTACAAACTTCTTTCCATATAAAATTCTGGAGGCAAAGGTTAGCTTTAACAACATCTGAAGAATATTGTCATCAATTTGGCTGTTAAGGGTTCCCAACATCATCTACTTCCCAAAATAACTCCTGAAGCGTTGCCAACATTAGTAAGAGAAAGGAATTAAAAAAGATACAAAACAACTGCAGAACCCAGTTCTGAGTCATAAGTACGTATATCTGTTGTTGTGCTAACAGATAAAAGGCTAGTGGAGTAAGACAATATTGCTGATCTCTAGACTTGTAAGGCGTATCAGTTTTTAAAAAAACAAAATTCAGACTTCAAAAGGCAGAACTATTTTAATATTCTGGATTCAAGCCATCCAGTATTTTGGTGTCATAAGCATTTATACTAGAGATCAAGAAGATCTTTCCTTTATTTCTAACAAATGTAGGTAAGGAAGTAATTTTTGTGACGCTTCCTATTTCATGATGCCTGAATAATAGCAGTATTCCCATAATTGTATAGCCAAAACAGTTTTGCTCCAGCTTTGTCCCTCTCTCTTCCCAAAATAGCTTTCACTGGAACATAATATGGTGAAATAAAAGACACTAGCTAAATTTGAACCAGTTGTCTTGAACTCAAAGGCTTTTTAGTTGCATGTTTTAACATCACTCTGAGAATAGTATATTAGATGTCCTAAATGAGTATAGTATATTAGATGTCCTAAATGAGTATGCTTCATAAAACAAATTAATTGAGCTTCTTTCAGGTGCTAAAACAGCTGCAGGAAAGAAAAACAGAAAGGTATTTTTTCTACTGAACTTAAATGGTATTGTAGCAAGACATTAGCTATTAAAAAAGCACCCCTCGGAAGAAATGAAGTATGTGTATATGCCTATTTTAAATCACAACTTCACCTTCAATTCTTATTCTTTGAAGGTAAGCAAGTATTGGTGTGTTGTGTATGGCCAAACTGAAGTTACTTGCCAACATCCATGTGTAGTAAACCAGTGGCTACTACTGAAATTTAGTTTCTGAAATTCGTGGTTTCTGGGTTTTGCCCTTTCTTTCCCATGGTGGCTGGGGAAACAGAGGTTCTTAAAATGTATCTTAAAACGTGAGGAGGGTAGATCGAGGGAAATGTTTCTTCAAATCTTACAGAAAGTCAGTGTTCTCCAAGCATAGGCTGACACATAAGAAGTTGTTGAGCTTTGCTGTGTTGCTAAAATTCACAGTGGAAAGCTAGTTATTTTTAAAATGGGTTTTATGCTACTACTCTATATATCATCATGAAAAAAAAACACCTGATGCAGTAATTCTGAAGTTTCAGTTCAGCCTGAGCTTAAAAGTGACAGTTGTAGCAGTGCAAAACCTATTGGAAATAAATATGCTCCTCAATGTTTCAGTTTAAGTGAATATTTGAAATACTTTTTTTTAATGGGACTTCACCAGTTAAATAATTATCTTCATCTGAAGAAGATAATAGGTCCCCCCCTGCCACTGCAAAATGGAAATTCTTGATTAAATTGGTTGGCAGTATCTACAGTAGATAAAAGCACTGCCAACACTTGATGCATTCGTTCTCCATGGATTTAAGCATATGTTCAGGCAAAGTTGTTAATATAGTAGGGTTTAAACATCGACTAGCATTTCTTAAAAATTATCTTTTATTGAGGAGAAAAAGGACTCTGTAGTAAAGGCACATAACTGGAAAATTTTGCTGGAGACTTGAGATAGCTAACTGTGTTAATGATCATCATCTTGCTTTAATGTTAATATTTAAATGCATGGAGTTCTCTCTTGCAGCGCTGCCTCACATGTAAACCTGTAGCGCCTAAACAATGCCTTAAGGCATTTTCAGGCAAGTAAAATAATATTTACATCTCAGTGTTGGAAGGGATACAACCACAGCAACTTGTCAGCCTGAGATTATCCCGTTTTCATTGGTGTCAGTTTTTAAGGTGTGGGCAGTTGCAAAATGAAGAGAATCGGAGATTAGAGTGAAGGAAAATGGGTGTTTGTACTTAATCTAATTCTTACATTTTGAGTGTGTATTTATTTCTTCCCAAAAATTAGATTGTTCTTCAGCTATGCTTTAACTTCTCACCTCCCGATTTGACTCTGAAGTTTGCTACCACTGATTTGTATTATGACTATTTTAGAGTCAGAAATTAAATCCTAAAGCTTGAAAATAGTTGGTGAGCGCTGAAAGGGACCACAGTTCGAAATACCTGCAGCGTGGATACCGCACAAGAGTATCATGATACAGTATGTAGTATGGATCCTTTTGAATTGCAAGTCAATCTCTCCAGCTCTTACTTTTCCAAAGCTAGGATCTCATCCATGGCAACACTCGCCCATGGTTAAAAGTGAAATACGTGCTCTTTCAGGAGCCCTTTCCTGCTCTCCCAGCTGTGGGAATATGGACTTAGGACCAGAGCTGTTCCCTTACATGGTCCTCTTGGACTGTCTGGTGATGACTCTGCTAAGACCATGTCTTCTGCTGTTAGTAAGTCTATCTTGAGGAAGGAAACCCAGCCAGGCTAAGTGGGGCCATGCTGGGGAGTGGCATCAGCCTGCTGTCTCTGGCCTTGTAATACTGCCTTTGCACCGGTCCTGTTCATTTCTCTTCTGCACCTTCCCTGCTCCTTTGGTATCTGCACCACTGCTCATAAGCTGCTGATGCTGTACCCTACCAAACTAGTGACTGTCACCCTGTTAAAAACAGATTAGCTTTCTAATCAGAAGGACTGGAAGGTGTGGATGTCTACACTCAAGCAGTAACTGTTTTCTGCATGGACAATTTGTAAATAGGGATTAACCTGACCAGTTGGTGTTGGGTCAGTGGAAGATGGTTTTGATGGGAAGTTTTCTCTTTTTTTAGTAGTAGGTTTCTTTCCATGCTAGGTGTTGCTGCTTTGGAGACTCTGTATACTTCCCAGTAGGTCATAAAATGTTATGAGCTTGTGTTTTGAAACCTTAATGCAAGAGACTGTATTGATTAGACTTTCTTATTTAGTGTTGCATGTGCCCTAACAATAAACAATGACATGGATGTTGGTGTTTATGAAGATTTAACTTTCTCTGCTGCTAGTGTTAAATGGAGAAGTAGCTGTTGCAATGGATATTACTCTCTGGATCAAATACAAATGAGTCACTAACAACACTGGTTCTTATATGCCACTTGTTTTGCCCAACCTGAAACTAGTTTTACTGAAACTACACGTTTGGTTTACTCTTTAGGAAGAACATGTCTCATATTTTGCTTATAAGAACGGTGACTAAGAACAGTATGATAGCAGTTCTGTCATAGTTTTTGAATAATCTAAAATTCACTGTAGAATATTTTCTTCTTACTCTGCTGTGAGGTAGTCTGAACTGGAATAATAAATTAAGCATCCCATGCCTTGAATAGTGCGAGTCACCTGCTTGAACAAGGTTAGCTTCATCCTCCTTTTCTATGCTCTCACCACCAGGCATGAAGCAGCGAGATTAGTTGTAGACTCTGTTCTGAATTTCGACAGTTAACACTTGCATCTAACTGACTCGACTGGTCATTGCAAGATCACTGGCATTCATACCACAAACTGGAAACTCATTTCTGTAGCTATATGAATTTTATTATTGTTTTAGTGGGTATAAATCTGTCTTTTGGAAATGTTTTCTGTAACAAGAACAACTCGGTTGTGAATTGATTAAGTGTGTGGCAAAATGGGTATTGTTGTATCGTGTGCCTTTTGATCTCTGGTGTTTTGGTGTGCAGTGCCTATTCTCGAGTTCTGATCATAGAAATACTTTGTGAATGTTTGCTAGCTGGATTGCCTGTATATTTATGTTTTTTAAAAAGGCTTCATGGTTAGGAAAAAACCTAAACATTTTAATACAGGTACTCAGGCTGCAGTACTAAGAAAAAAAAATCAAAACTTTAATAATTTGTTGATGTTTGTCAGCATTTGGAAACCAAAGCGTGATTTGGAAATAATATGTTCTTACCAGAAAACAAATTCTGGTTATTCAGTACTTCATCGCTAGCTAATTCTATTAATCCTAGTCTGCAGAAATTAGCCTGTAAATACAGAGCCCGCTTGTTCAAAGTATGACACGCAGTCAGGCATTGGCTATTTGCGGGCAAATTAGCGAAGCATGGATATAAATGCCCAGGTTTGTGAACATACAACTTCCAGGGATAACAGTACAGTTGCTTTCATTAGATGAAGCACTGTACCCATGCTGGATCAGAAATGTTGCTGGATAAACCTTGAAAATTTTGCAGTGTGTTCCCAGAACTCGGGTTGCTGAGACACAAAGCATGGAGGAGCCAGTGAGCAGCTCTACAAGACCTATGGACCTCTGTAGGTATTTTAACATGAACTCACTACCCCTCCTTCTGCACATCACAGCAGAGCTCATTAGCCCAGTAGGACTAGAAGGTGCTGATGGTTATAGCAGGTATCAGTGTGGTACGGCCTGTGCCCTGGAAAGGTTTGAGTGCAGTTCTTGCACGTAGTCAGATTAAATTCAGCGCCGCATGTCAGCTGATCAGTCTGGAGCCCTGGAAAGTACATTGCAAAACCCAAGCGGCCTTGCAGTGTTGACTCTATGCAGTTAGGTGTTACACCTCCATATCCAGTACGTCAATAATATTATTCAAAACCTTCCTGTTACACGTGATATCTTAACTTTCTGTTTTTCAAAGTAATGGAGAGTTGACTTGCTTACTAAAAATTAAACCCAGATTTATGCTGAGTGTCCCGGAACAGACTTTGAACAGTGTGACTCTAAAAATATCAGCTAACTGCTAAAGAATGCAGAATAAGACTTAGGTTTACACAGTAGTTGGGAAGCTGCCAGGTTAAAGGAGAAGCTGTCTTCACAGAAGTAAATTTCTGTTCAAGGTCTTAAAATGTGCATTCTTAACTGATAGCTGTGTTTGCTTAATTGTGGCAATTGATAGTGGAATACCCTTAAACATCCTTTCTCTCATACTCTGATTTCTGTGGTATTTCACCTTCAGTGGCTCCTTTGTTGTACCTGGCCTGCCCTGAATAATAATCTTTGCGATGTTTTCTTCTGCCACAAAGAAACCATACAATACATTTGAAATACTTGGTGTTCTTTTCAAGGGGAACAAGCGAAAGTCCTAATCTGGAAGAGAACAATTTCTCATGGGCAAAAATGTAATTAACTCATACATGTTTAAAAGTAGTGTGTATTTGAGAAACATCCATACAAGGAAATGACTGGAGACATACTCGGCTTAGGAGGTTACCCGCACTAAAGATCCAAATAAATTTTGGGTATTACTGTAGAAACAGAGAGACTCATGCTTTCAAAACAAGTTGTTTATTGAAGTGTACAGTCCATGTATTGTTTAAAATATGAATTTTGTGAAGCAGTTGTATACATCTACCTTAATTTCTTCCAAAGAAGGAGCTAGCCTATGAAGATCATTGGAGTCTCATGATTTTATTTAGTAGTGTATGTGGCCTTTAATACAAAATTGTGTGATCTTTTGATTGCAAGGGAGGTCTTTTGATTGCAAGAATTGTAGTAGAAACTCAGGTTGGCCGCGTTGAAGAGAAGAGTTTACCAGGTCTGACAGCTCAAAATCTGGGAGCAGCAGAAGAAATGGGTGTGCTGGTACTGTGTATACAATAAATGTTAGATGTTTTCTATCGTTAGGCCTTCTTTTAATTATGCAAATTTACATGCATATACAGCAAAACAAAAATTCCTACATACAGGCATGTTCTAAAGTTCATAAATCTGGAGTAAAGTTTCATATTTCAGAAGGAAATAGTTTGAAAATTTGGCTAAACAGGGTTGCTCTGACTTGAATACGGGGAGAATCTGTTTTAATGAAAAATGTTAACGCTATTGGAATCTTTCCAGCATCAGAAAAACTAAGGATGTGATCTGATTGCATGGACGCTTATCTCAAAAAGGCCACTAGGAATAAGCAGAGAGCCTGCAAGAACCAGCAGGAAGAACTGAGAAAAGAACGTCACATTATCAATCAAAAAGTGAATCTTAGCTAAGAATTGTTAAAGCCTGAGTAGACTTGGACTTTGCGCGCTTTAAAATGGATGATAGAAACATGCAAATGGAAAAGTAAGGAAAAAGTAGTTGCAGCCATTTGGTACCAAGAAAAAGGAAATTAAGAATGATTTGAGACTGATTTGCTGGAATGTATGGTTTCAAAATCAAGGAATAGCAGCAAAAATCTCAGAAGAAATAGCACAGATATGTATTCAATGCTTTGTGCTCACCGGGAAGAAGTAGAAGTAATCAACTTCCAATAAGAACAGTGATTTTTAACCCAGAAATATATGAAAAAATGAAGTTTTAAGGGAGAGATAATTTAGAATTAAGAATTACAAAGACTATCATAAATACAGATGGCATAATTTAATAAAGTCATTTCAGTGATCTCCATTGCCAGATTCTAGAAAAGCCTACTCAGACGTTCATGCTTACCTTAAACTTTCGAAGGCCATCTTCTGAATAGGTGACACCATTTGAGAATAGGTGCCTGAGCATAGCAGATATGATGCTAATATTTTTAAAATGTGGGTGATTTTTAAATATGAAAATAAAAAAAAATTACGTGTGAAAAAGGTTGAGTCCGCTTCTTAAATACGTAGATTTGTTGGTCTAACTTCAGCCATAGGTGAACCTTCAGAAGAAATTCTAAGAGGTGGTGGAAAGTAAGGAGCAATGTTAAAGTGCAGAATGAGCTTTCCGAATTGTGTCATGCTAACCTCGTGGTTTTGATAAGAGAACTGATTTTCTACAGGGGAGCTAGATCTTATCTGCTTAGGCAAATTTTAAAATTAGGATGATGAAACTGTTGATGACTTTTAAGAGGTTTAATTAGTATGCAGGAAGATTATGCAAGAAGAGTTGAAGGACCTTGGGAATTGAAATAATGAATTTGAAAAGTGAGATTTCAAAGTAAAAAAAATGAAGGTTTATGTATGTGAGGTTGTACCTGAGCAAAATGTCTTCTCCTGTGAGGGGACGCATGTAATTTGAAAACGCTGGAGAGTAGAGTCGGGTGATGGTGGGATTTCTGAACGGCCAGTGAGAAGTGACTGAAAAAGTACAGGGCACAGGTCAAGTCTTGCACAGATGGGCAGCCTGCGACAGAGGGGTCTGCTGAGACATCATCTGGGATACTGCACACGGTTTTGGCGCTCCACAATTTAAGATCGGTAAAATCAAACTGGAGTAGACTCGGAGAAGGACTGCCAAGTTAGGAGTTTAACTATGTGATGATAAAAAAAAAAAATCTACTCTGAATAAAATTACAGTTGCTTTCTCTGAATCCAAGTGAGCAAGGAAAGGGGTGGAGAAGTGGGAAGAACAACTGTAAGTTAGTGCTAGGACATAAATGGGTGGATTGGTTTGACAATGTAAATGTTTACATGGAAAACTGTAAGAAGCCCTGGAACTGTCAAGGGAAAAAAAAAGTTTCCCTGGATCATTTTTCCAGTAGGAATTGTGGGGGGCAAAATACCCAGGTTCTGTAAGACTGAGTTTGTAATCTATTTTTGAGTTATGTGTGTTTTCTCAGTGAGAGTTGAGAACTGGGCTCCAGATTTAGGAAGTTGTGTCTAGGCTTTTGTTTCTATGGCTTGACTGATAATGAAAAAAGAATTTATTTAACCAGCAAATTGGGCAGCCTGATTTAAGCAATCAGTTTTAATCTGCTTTTAGGTTTCTATTGTTCAGGGTTTTTTTTCTTCAGAAGAAAATATTATTCTTGTGTAGTACAGTTAGCTCTAGTTAAGAGGATGTTTTCTATCTCTAATAATTGGTGATCATTGCAGTGGTGTTGCATAGCCTACCGTGCGTTGATTACAGTTCTTTGTCTATTTTGATTGTGAAAATGGTGAATCATGTCTTCTGAGTTTTCTAAGCTTTTTTAATTTACAATTATGTCCAACATTTTGATGGAAAGTGGAATTAGATTAAAGGTATACAAACCCCTTACTCTTCTACAACCCCTTACTCTTCTACAACATTTTGTTAAATTTTAAGTATTATCATAATAGTAATAACAATAAAAAAATCCCTTCAGAGTTTATCTTCAGTTACTGAATGAATTGCATGTTCTTTCCTTCAAGGTTTTAATTATTAATACACTTGGGAAAAAATAAAACACCCAAACAGCTTTAGTGCTCTTTTTGGTTCCCAGTTCATTTCTCAGTACTGGATAAATTTGTCATTCAACAGATCTAAATTAAATGAACTAAAATGAAGAACGTTCCCTGGACCTGCAGAAGTGCACAACAGTTAATGGCTGGTTGTGTGTTTCAGTGTGCTCTTTTTCCCAAATACTTAGCTGCTGAGCTCCAGTCTTTTTGTTTTAAATTCTTAAAGTAGGAACATTTTTTAGATACTTTATGAAATGATACCAAGTTTAGGTATGTGTAGTGTTTGAAGTTTGAATTAATAACCTTACAAAGAAAAATATATTATAAAAATGTGAAATACATAAAAATCTTAAAGGTTTGGAATTAGTGTTTTATCTACCTGGTGTCCTGTTAGAATGCAAATGTGGAAGTTCCATCTGTTGAAGAAAGCAGGCTTTTGTAATATTAAGTGCTTCGTGTTTTGTGTGCAAGTCCCATACATGCCAGTAGTAATCTTAGAAGAGTAACTTAGCTTTAGAGGGCTGAAACTTTCTTCCTTACAGTTTTTTTTTACTTACTGAGATTAGAGCATTCTGTCTATGCTTGATCTTGAAGAATAATGTTGATTTAAATGGGAGTTTTGCCGTTAACAAAATCTGACTTCTGAAGGATACGTGCAGTCACATTTTACTTGACCTATGGTTGAGTGGAAAAGGGACATGAGGCAGTGACCATGTTTGAACATAGGCGCATAGGGAACCAAGATTTTGAGTCAACTAGGTCCAATGAAGTTTGTATGCCTACAGATTCATCCATGTGTCCCTCTTCCTTTGCGTGTCTATAGCCCAGTTCTGAGCACTCTGCCTTCCTGTGTAGTCAGGTGAGAAGAGCTGTACGTCCTTGAAGAGCCGTGCATAAAACCTCCTTGATGGAAGGAAATGTCTTAATCTACCTGTAGGATTCAGTGACTAATCAGAAGGCTTCTTCCCTTTCCAGGTGGCTTAGTCATGGCTATAAAAGATAACTCAGTATGGTTGATTCCCCAAACCCTTACTGTGGGTCTTTGTCTATAATTTTCCTCTCAAAGAGCAAACTGTTTTGTTTTGTTTTCCTGGTATAGGCTACCTCTTGTATTGATAGACTTGCTGTTTCATGCAAATCAGTTTGAGTTCTTGTAAGCCTCATCAGGTACAAAATGGAATTTGCCCTGACTACCGAACTGTAAGATAGCATATGTGGAAGACACGTTCCCTTCTTTTTTCTTCCTTCACTGAAGAATCTTGTATGTAGAAAGCACATCATTCATGGACCTGGATCTCTGAAAAGATCTCAGATCTCATGAAGTGGGCTGCTTTCTGCTTGTTCAGTTTGGTTGTTGGAGCCTTGGTTAGATTATGGTGCTGTTTTGTGCCTTTCTTTTGGTTGGTTGGATGTTTCGGATAATGAGAAGAAATTGTAGTAATCTGTCAGTCTGTTCAGAGTAGTTACTTCAGAATGTCCTCCCCCTTCATTTTTAGTCATTCTCTGTGTCAGTTTCTAAAAATAGAAACTTGGAAAATTATTTCTGAAGTTCATACAACTGAATTAAAACCAGTGTGGTGCACATAACGAAGACAGATGTTTTACAGAGCTGAACATACAGTATTTCTAGAGAAATATCAGAAGATAACTTAAAATGACCACTTCTTGTTATGTCCTCTTAGAAATACTGTTTTTGCAGCAGAACGCTGTACTGCATTTCAAATGTTTGAAAAAGCTAGTATTTCGCTTTGTTTTAAGCTATTAAAGAGACTGGGCTGTTTAATTTGAAGTTACAGAAGGAAGACTGCAATAACTTCATATTTTTTTCTGCTCAGTTACGTATTAGGGTGTTGTATTTTTTAAGTTGCTATTTAAAATCCTATTTTTTGTTATTTTGTATGAACAGTACATGGCAAACAAAATGCTCTTTGTTGTTCTGCACTACTCTGAACCATTAATGTAGTCATTCAGCCAGTTTGCAGATTGGGTCAGAAACAAGTCCGTCAGTCACTGGCAACTGGGAAATGTCTTTTGAGCCAATAGATCTATCCTGTGGAGTAAAACTTCTAGGGACCCCAAATCCCTTGTTAATCCTTTTCTTGAGAGATTTTGGCTCCAGTTACAAGAGAAAAGCCTTCTTGAGAATGAGGATTGAAATATTTTTTTGAGTGCCCTCTAAATCCGCATTATTCAGTCTTTTCCCTTGCAGTGTCATAGAGGCAAATTCTGCGAATAAACATGCACCGGTTTGTGCATCTACTTACATAACTGGAGCAGGAAAGACCAATGAAATACGCATTCAGGAATCAATACAGTATCACTGTATACTCGCTTAAAAAACAAACAAAAGGCAAAAAAACCCTTGAGCACACTCTTCAGAGAAGGTTTCTCCTGTTGTGTATGAAAATCTGCTTCTGTAGTACTCAAGAAATCATTGTCTGAAGCAAGGAAGAGCAGAGTTATGTCTTTTCATGCTTGTAGAAGGTGTAACAGAAGAGGGGACCTTTGAGTAGACTGTGGGGTGGTCAGCAGCAGGCGCTGCTGTGGTAGCCATAACCTAAGTGCTGGGCCATCGTTCTTAGTAGTCACTGTGGGTCACCATTCCTTAATATTCTGCTTTCCATTTCCAGACTTCCCATGCTGCATTCCCACGTACTTCGTTGTTTAAGAGGTACTCACACAGGCACTTCTGAATCATTGGTTTTGCAGATTGTGGTAGATTTGTTGTTATCTCTAGTAGGAATGTCCTAGAAATATCTGATACTCCTACATAATATGTCATCTAGTCTCTGCATCTCCTTTGAGCCAGACTGCTTGAACTCTGACTTTGGGGCTCCTGAAACGAGTCCTAAGCAGACTGAGATACCCATCAAATTGAATCCTTCCATGAATTTCTTAGTTTTTTTGGAGAAAATTCTTTTGAAGTCAGTATTCATTTCCTGGGTAAAATCTGAAATTCTTTAGGAGTGGATGAGACCTAGGCTTGGGACGCATTTTTCGCTAGTAGCTCTGAAGGTGAACCGGAAGGTTCTGCAAAATGTTAGCAACTGAACTGAAGAGAAACAACATCTCATGAAACTTTATTGTGGAATTTAGTACTGATATTTCATGGTGTCATGGCTTGGCTGTCTTGGGTAAATAGTTTTAAGTTATAGAAGAACTTTCAAGAAAAAAATCAAGATATCACGGCAAGAGTCTTGTCTAGCCTTTTGGCTGGAGAGTGTCAGTTAGCTGACGTTGATAACGACATGACAATACTCCTGGTTCTAGGGAAGAATGATTTTTATTTTTATTTCATGTTTTTCACTCAACTTGAGAGGAATCTGTGTCATCTGAGAAGTTCTTAGGATAATTTTAGTCTTTTTAAGCTGGATATATCCATGCAAGGATATGAGTGGAACAGTTTTGGACAAATTTGAACTGCATCTGCTAACTGCTGAGAGAGAGATAGGAAGAAAAGATGCTGACACATAGGCTCTGGTGGATTTAGCTGAAGCAGTTTTTGTAATGGTACCAATGCTAGCTGTCAATCTTGCTCTTCTGCTGCAGGTGACTTTCCTCATTGCATGCATGGCAGAAAGCATTATTTAAGCTAAAATGGACTGTGAACATGGTTTTGAGATTATGTGCAGGTTACCTGCCTCTGTTGGATGGGAAGGCACTCTCTTCATTTTAGAGCTGTAGCAGATTGTTTTATTTGAGCCCTACGTCCTTTTCAAAAGAGCTGTCGTGTTTGTCTCTTAGTAAATTACATTTTGCTGGCAGAGGAGTGGAAACCTTTTGTCAGTCAGTCTAGGTGGTATAACTAGAATTCTTTTGGCTTTCAATGCAGAAAGCAGAACCATAATTTCACAATGTCATGCAGTTTAGTTGATTCCTGCTGGGAGGTAGGATCATGCCGAATTTCACCAGCTGTAGTATTCAGGTGGACCCTTGTGCCATTTTATATAAAATCATTTGTAACTGCAAATGTGTAGCAATAGCCCTTAAATACTTTTAAAACTTGTGACATACATGTGTATTTTAAAGAATACATGAGGTATTTTGCTTTCCCCAGAGTATACATCATGCTTTTGTAATTTCTAGCTTACTTTTTTAGGTAACATTATCCATGTTAAGTACTGTGTTCCAAAGTTTGCTTGGTCTGGAGGTAGAGCTGAGCTCCTTGTGAGATGTCACACATCACTGAGAAAGAGAACAGAATTGTTCTGACTTACCACTGCAGTAAAATCCATTTGTACACTCAAATACTGTTAGTTACGGTATAGTCTGAAACTTGGGTAAAATCATTCTGTAATTTTAGAAGTTTCTGAATAATGTTGAAGCCTTTCTGAATGCTGAAGTCTTTTGGCTAACTTCAGGAGCTGTTGAAGTGCTTCATATATTGGATGGTATTTGCTGCACTTTTTTCTTTTTTTCTTTTTTTTTTTTTTTCTTCTGTGAGCAAGCCAGAGCATGAGGTTTCCATCCATCCAAAGTGATTGGGACTGGAGAAGGATATAGAATCATAGAATGAATCAAGCATGTTGAGGTCCCTCTGGATGGCATCCCGTCCTTCTGCTGTGTCATCTGCAAACTTGCTGAGGGTGCACTTGATCTCGCTAAGTCATTGATGAAAGTGTTAAACAGCACCGGTCCCAGTATGGACCCCTGAGGGACACTGCTTGTCACTGCCATCCACTTGGTCATCGAGCCATTGACCACTGCCCTCTAGCTGTGACCTTCCAACCAATTACTTACTTACTACTTCCACTGCCTGTGCAGTTCCCTCTTGCCCTTTACTTTGACCAGCAGGTCTCAACTCAGCCATGATGGTCTCTTCCCATCCTTGCCTGACTTCTTACACCTGGGGACTGAGAGCTCCTGCACTCTATGGAAAAGTGTCCTTAAAGATCTGCCAGCTCTCTTCTGCCCCCCTGTCTTTGAGGACCAGGGCATTCTACTGACTAACTCCTTGAAGAGCTGGAATTTGGCTTTCCTAAAATTTAGGGCCCTGAGTGTACTCCTTGCCTTCCCCATGTCACTCAGGAGTGTGAACTCCACCAATGTGTGATCACTGCAGTCCAGGCTGCCTTCAATCTTGACATCACCGATGAGCATGCTTGTGTTGGTGACCATACCAACGTGCATTCTATCCTATCATATGCATGATAGGAGCATCAAAATCCCATTGGTAGTGAAAGTTTGGGGAGAAGTGAAAGTTCTGTGGTAGCTCCTAGAGTAGGAAGAAGCCAGAGTTGTAGTGAGGTAAGAAAAGCAAAATTAAAAAGTACATCTTGAGAGCAGTTTTAATATTTAGAACACAATTTAAGCTGGTCTGAGCCACCACTGTGGTGGTCCAGTTCGGCTCTGCTCTCTGTGGCATCCAGTCATCTTTAAGTTCATTACTGTACAAGACAGTTTGTCAACTGCTAATTTGTAGAAGTTCCTTCGAATTTCATGCCTGCAGATCCCTTCTCCTGTATTTTTTTATATGGTCTAAGGATGTCTATCATAAAATGGTGAGAGCTGAAACTTACTGAACCAGATCTAAGTGCTGCTGCAGCTGTGTTGTTCGTCCTGGTTCGCCTGTGGTTGTTTTCTGCCTCTTGTATTATGCCAGTCTGCCTATAATGGGGAAAACGGTGTGTTTATGACTTTTATGGGGGTAGATTTTAGTTTTCTTTGTGTTTAACTCAAGGAATCACCTTACTAGGTGGGTTCATACATCCGTGCATGCCATCTCAAAGAAGATGGAAGGAGTGCAGACAGCAGTGGAATAGGGTCAGTGTTACATTAGTGCTAACTTGATTGGTTTATCCAATTGAGAAGTGGTGCCCTTGGTTTGTTTCCTGTGATTCAAAAAAGTAGCGAAGAGTAGTAGGGACTTAGGAGACTGTGTCTTCAACTTTACTCCCCCTAGCTTCAGGGTTTGACAGTGTCCTGCAGTTCATTTCCAAGATTACCATGGAAAAATATAAAGGTAGTAACTTGTGGTGGTGTTTGTGTCTGTTGCCATTGTAGTGCAGTTATGTGAGTCATTAATGCCAGGGTTGCTGCTGCCTTTCGTCTGAGTGTTAAACAAGACACAGACCTTAGATCATTCTCTGATTGTATATATTTTATGTGTGTGTTTTGGACTTGTGTTTTCTTGTGGGTGTTGGTTTTGTTTCTTTTTTTTGCAGCAAGACTTTTCAAATGTGAAGTTTGCAAAGGTAAACTTTGCTTACTCAGTCCTTATTTCCCCATCTTCAGACATTGTCTTGCCAGTTTGTCTCTGCATGGTCTCTAATGTGTTTTAAATTTTTTTTTTTTAGAACATACTTAACTACTTACATACTTAACAAATTCATGGTAGATTTTCGCATGTTATGTATTTCTAATGAACAGAGCTTTTGGAGGAATTTCCAAAAGTAGTGTAGTGCCATAACATGGCAGCGAAGGTTGGAAGAATGCTTTGTAGGTGTGCGCCCTTTAGGTACTTTTGTGTTTCAGCGCAAATGTAAATACTGGTTTCATGTTTAAAATTTGTCACCTTTGTTTTGGATTTCAGGCTTTCTCACATTTAGTAGTTCAAAAATCTTTCTTAAAATGCAAATTTGTCACAATCGGAATCCTGTGAGGATAGATCTGTCTGAAATTGCAGCGATTTGGTTTATAGATAACATAGCAATCAAAACAATTATATTATACAAAGGCAGTATGATATACTATTCTGCTTCCAATTCACAGCATTATTTAGAACTCTTCACCTAAAATTATCATTTAATGAAGTGTTCCAGCAGCTCTACATTTCTCTAAAATTGTCGTATAGGATACTATAAGCATGCTGTATTAGTGCAAGCGGTACCTTAATCATTGTGCTGAATGCTGTATAAAACACTACTGATGGAGTCTGCCTCCTGAGATCCAGCAATTCTAGGTGATGTACAAAGACAAAATGCCTGTGGAGGACGGTGCCTACGTTTGGGCTCGGCAGTGTGCCAGCAGGTCTGCTCTGAAGTTGGGGGCAGTGAGTAGAGTTTTGGTGGGCCGAATCAGTGCATAGTATGTGACTACTTTGAAAGTAATTTCACTTGCAAACTTCTTTTAGCACGGGTGAGCAAGATAGACAGTATGTAGGGTTTAGGTTGGCTTGTGTAAAGTCTGGAAAATGAATATATGAAGTAATTTTGCCTAAAGGACCAAGCGAGATGATCCAGAGAGCATGCTGTAAAACTCTGATGTGGGAAGGAACAAGCTCATGAATCACCCAACTCTCTGCTTTCCAAATGAAATGCAGGATCTAGGTGTATGGGGAGAGAAGTACAGGGAGGAGTTAAAGACTGCAAGCGCTGTGATGAGTGAAGGTGAACATGGTAGCTGGCTTCACCTGAGCTGTGTCGGAAGGAAGTAGTGTCGCATGCTTTCAGCTTGCTGAGGCCGGTGCTGAGATCTTGTAAATAATACGGAATAATGTACATGAGAGCAAGAAGTCGGATATGCATTGTCTTAAGAATCATAATTTTTGTCATGATTTGTATTTTAGTATTTAGAAGGCTAAGCAAGCTAACTTAAAAAAACCCAACTCGATACTGATACTATATTTTCTGTTTCTATGTATCTGTCTTTCCTGAGTTGCATCATCCCTGTATTGAAATTTGTTTGATTTTTTTTTTAGTTGATGAATGTGTATCACATAAGTAGCCTGGTTCTTTGCAGATATGAACACTTTAAGCGTTGTTGGGTTTTGTAACTGTGAAGTTTTCCCTTTTGTATTTTTTCTCCTTTGTCTGATGTTACTTGCTTTGATGTAACAGCATTCTTTTCAGCTTGGCATTTACACAAAGGTTTCTGATGTGTTCTTGCCATTGTGTGTCATAGCTAGCTTTTAACATTTAATATCAAATTTAGCCTGACTTTTTTGTTGGTTTTGTTCTGGTTCTCTACAGTGGACAGGCCAAAATCCCAGCAAATCAGAACTTCTGGTACCATAAGGCGAACTTCTTCTTTGGACACAATAACAGGACCTTACCTCACAGGACAGTGGCCACGTGATCCGCACGTACACTACCCTTCATGTATGAAAGATAAATCTACTCAGGTAAAAAGCTGTAAAACAAGACAACAGAGATGTTTTGTGTAATAGATGTCTTCCTGATGATACTTTTATCGCCTGATCTGGAATCTTAGCTCAACTTAATTCTGAAGAAATGTGGGCTCACTTAATTTCCTTATAAATATAAAACTCTAAAAATAGGGTACTTTAGTGTTTTTTAATCAGTGTCAATTCGGTAACATGGTATGCGATGGATAATAATTGTATGCATTTAGAAAACAGTTGGTAAAAATAATTTTCTGTATGTGGGCAGATCTGTTGAGGCTAAATAAGCGTATTTCAGTCTCAGCCTTGTATCTGATTTATTTTACAGCAGCTATATGCAAAATTGTGCTGACTGTTGTTTAAAAAAAAGGTTCCATAATAGTAGTGGCTGACAAATTACAAATTTTACTGAATTGTGGCAATAAATCTGTGGGTCTCAATAGATGTGTGTGTGCAGGGGAGGAGAGTGAGAGAGGTTACTGTTAAGAAGAATTCATCAGTTTGTCACTGGAGGGCAAATCAAGAAGAGGAAGCTGGGAGTGAGCATGTAACCTGGTCTTCACATGTTCCCTCTGCTGCTTAGTAGCAACGCAAACAAAAATGCTCTGTGGAGGAGTTGTCTCCTGAAGCCAGACATCAGAATGAGAGCGTTGTCACCAGCTACAAAGGGAAGGCTACTGAGATTATTTATGGCCTGATGCCCTTGTGATACTCTTGGATCCTCCTCAGCGCTCTGTCCTTAGCGGAAACCTGTGGCAGGTAGGCTGCTGTGGCATACAGAGTGCTCCAGTGCTCTTTAGCTAGAAAGCAGAACATTGTTTCTTGCCTGATTCCCTCTCATGCTGAAGCTTGTTGCCCACAAAGATGATCACTATCAAACAGGTAAAAAACCACGTAATTCTAAAAAACCCCACATTGTTAGCAAAGGATTTTCAGTCTTGCTTTTTCGATAGAGTTATTAGGGTATGGAGTAAGTCATCTGAGTTTGTGTTCTAAACTAAATTGGGAACTAGAAAAACTGTCTATCTTGGGTTGTATTTTCAGCCTACAGGCCATGTAGGGATGGTGGTTAAATCAGTTTTCTGTCTCCTATACCATGATTCTGGCCCATTATTATCATGGGTGTCCTGCAAAGAAAAATGATACTTCTGTCATCCTAGTTTTTGCTTATAACTCTCTTGTGCCATTAAGAATTGTTTTTATTGGAAGCTTATGTTGTCAAAATGCACATGATGCCTTTACACCAAGGATTTTTCTGTCATAACTTCACTTCTAGGTGTGTAAGTTTTGGTTAGTTTCCACTGACTTGAAACATACTTGTCACCCATTCTGCCACCATTGCTTAGAGCAAACACAGCAGCTCTTCAGATTGATTCTGGGTTTTAGTCTTTTGTGTAATACTGAATTTCTCAGGACAGGTTAGAATGTGTAAATAATTTTCCACATCTTGTAAAAATCTACTCTAATGCAACTCAGGAAGTCCTCTGATGGGGAAAGGGTAAGTGTGGAATGCGTAGAAAAATAAAAAAGACCTGTCTGTATGATCCTATTTAATGAATTTGGGAATCTGATGATTAAAATTGTTCGACAACTTCTGGAAACTGTGGTGGGACACTAAGAAAATGCTGCCTTCATGTCCTGCTCATTCATTTTGAAACCATAATTTCCATACAGGAGATTTTCAGTAGCATGCTTTGTAGTTACTGTATTTCTTAACCCCTATCTCGTAAAACATGTATCCATATCCAACTTTGTAAATACCTTTGTGAATAGAAAATTTAGAATATTTAAACATTCACAAATAAATCTTTTCACTAGTTATAGAAAAGAGAAACAAACTTGTTCTATAAATACTTGCGCTCCAAGCATTTGGCAGTAAAATTGCTTTCCTAGTGAGCTCAAGTAAGTGTTTAGGTTATTTGACCTGTTGGCTGCCACCCTTTGCCTCATTCAGAAACAAAGCTCAGGGATGGGGAGCAAAATAAAGAAGTTTTACCTTTTCAGCATAATCATATCTAACAGAGGGGAAAGGCTGTGCGGCTGTCATTACAAGGTGAAGTGTTATTTCAAAGGGATAAGGGCTGGGAAGTTTCATGGTTTGAATATGTGAGGATACCTTCTAACAAGGAATTGTATTAGCTGTCTTTTTATTCAAATTATGCAAAAATCAAGCATTTAGCAGTGTTTGAGTTGACAAACATGTGTCTTGACTACTCAGCACTATATGAATATGTAAAATGTAACCAGCACAGTGATTGGCACAGTGAATTCCAGAGTTTTTTAAATAAAATATTCACTAGGGAGGCTTGTAGGTGAATTTGATCATAAAATATTGACTTGAGTTATGTTTTGGTTTGTTGGGTTTTTGTTGTTTGAGCTCTGTGTAGTTTGAAGTATATCTAACTTCAAGAACTAAAGATGAGTTCTAAGTTAATGATAGGATGCATGCATGGCAAATTTAGTTAAATTAAATTAAAACCTTGCTCTTTGCCTGAGTACGAGCATGAGTACTTCCACTGCTTGATGCTTGTTGGCTAAGTAACAGTTTAGCTCATGGGAGTTCGTATAGTTTACAGCAGCTAAAAATAATAACACTTGGTAGTTTAGCAGAGTGGAAGATGGTAACAAACAAATAAAAACAAGAGAATGAAAATCAATAAAATAATTTACTCTCCAATGATACATGCTCATACAAAAAAAAAATTATCTCGTTTTACTTCTAAACTCATGAACAATACTGTCAGTACAACTTACATTGTAGGTGGAATAATTATTTCTCTTTCAAAGGTACTTTTTGTTCCTAATTAAACATTAATTTAAAATCCAAATTTTGTGCAGTTTCGTGAAGGTGGTGGTTGTGGCTGTTCCAAGTTTCTTAGAACTCTTCTATTTAAAAAGTCAGATGCTGGTCTTCACAGCGATCAGATGAACATTTAATGAGTCTCATTCCAAGACCTTGTTTCCTACTTAAGTTCTTTGAGCCTGTATGGTGCTTGTGAATAAAAGATTTCTTCTTTCTCTAAAACTAAACCAGGATTTTAGAAAAAGAATTCAATAGTATCTTATTTAATTAGAGGAAACAGAATTTTGTTTGTTTGTTTTAGTTTCTGTTGCACCTTGGAGAATAGTAACTGTAGTTCATGTTTCTCTGTCTCTTTTACCCACCTCAAATGTTTTGACTGAAAACACTGAAGAGAAGTGAGGTTGATAGGTTTGCTTTTGGAAAAATATAGTATGACACTAAGCATTGTGATATTTACACAGTTCCAGATTTCTAAGAATTCTCCATGTGCTTATGCTTGTGTGTGTATGTGTGCCTGTGCATGCAACTGGCTGATCTTTAAGGAGCAGCATGTTTTTGATAATAAGAGGTACACCATTTTATTTAGTAGTGTTTTGAGTATTTCAGAAATGCAGGGAAACTTACGATTGTAGGAAGGTGTTACACATATTGGTATACTTTGTGATCGCCTTCCCAAGTTCCTCCGCTGTCCTGCTTCCCTCTCCTTTGCAGTAAAACTGGAACTTTTTGTTAAGGCCATTTAAAACTCAGTATAGCTTCCTTCCCTCCCCATTTTTTTTCATTTCTGTTGAGAGCACTGAGGGAGCAATTTTGTATGCTTCTCATTCATGCTGTTCGTGTATTTCCTCCTTCCTAGTGTGAAGAATAATTCAATGTTGAATCAGTTATACCTAACCTCAAAATCTTCAGAGGCATTTGGATAATTGTCATAGTTTAATACAATTATTTTGCAGTAGCTAAATAATTTAAAAGATTTTTGTAAAATTAAAAAGGAGAGATTAGGGATAAACATATGGTGTTGATGTCATAACAAAGATATTGCTAGTTAAAGTTCATCTATGTAATCTTTCTCGATCTAGATACAAAGAAAAGAACAAATGACCAAGTGAGGTAGGATTCAGTGATTTTCTGCACAAGCACCCCCCCAATTGACTTCTTAAACTGGTTTCCAGTATGCCTGGATATGCCTTTTTCATTGTGTATGGTAATTATGTATTACACAAACGAAAATGAAGAAAGTTTGCAAAATGCCTTTCAGAATTTTTACTTCTCTCTAATCTGAAGAATAGTGCAGAGTTATTAAACTGGGTTGCTTGGCTAAAATAGGTTTTTGTTCTTCTCGTGTGTGAGTCAATGCTTTAATGCAGTTACCTGTCATTAGTCACCTGAGCAATGTTTTGTTCTCTTTTCGGTAGAAATTCTGTTGCTTAAAAATTAACATTATAAACCAGGAGGCTCAATTACATAAAGCTTTTTCATAGGTGTATTAGTTATCATTGCTTTCATGGGATATTTTAGTGATGTACTTTGGGGGGAATGGACACGGAGGAAGAGATACGTGTCATATAACTGGATTTATCATTCGAACTTCTCTTAACCTGTCTGATGTTTAAGAGGAGTCGTTGCCTGTAGTCAAATTAACTTCTGACTCTTTAGGCAGTTTCTTTCTGTAAAATTTCTAGAGGGCCTTTGAATGCTTTAGAAACATCTGAAGACTCATCAGACTTTGTTCTAGTGCTGCTGTTGCATTTCTTTTGATTGCAGAAGTTCTTCAGAAATGTTATTGCTTCCCCTGTAAAACCTAGACTTGTGTTCTTAATCTTTGCACCCATCCCCCAGTGGAGTTAATCTGGAATGCAGGCTAGATATAGTAATTAGAGCGAAGGGCTGGCAATAAAATGTGAGATATTTAGACTAATTCAGTCTTATTTTAGGTTTAGGTAGGTTGGTACTCCATGCAGTCATTCTGATGTAAATGAAGTGGAAAGAATGTAGGTGTATATCCCTGACATAGGTGGAAAAGCAAGGCAGAATTTCCAAATGCGTTGGAAGAAATGCTATCTCTACAAGGCTGGGTGAGTTAGAACAATGGTAATTGTGATTTACATTAAGACTGAAGAGAGCAACCAGATGTGGTGTTCTCAGCATGTCCTATCCCATGCGCATGCTTTAAGCATTGTCAGCTGAAACTGGGACCGCGAGCCTTCACATTTCGAAGTATCAGCAGTCCCCCTCTTGAAGCTGCTGCATGTGTTAATGTTTTCAAAGTTCTCCTCCTGAAATGTTTTAAATCTTAGTTTCTGAATGTAGACTTGCAGGAATAATCCTTCAGTGTCATGAAGTTCAGATGATCCCTAGGTGATGCTGTAAATGTGCTTCAGCTCTGGAATATTATCAGTTTCACAGAGTGTCTATGACCTCTCTTACTGTGTTTCTGACTTGAGGTGCAGCAACTTTGGTTTTGTTTATTGTGATTCATAAATTTTTCTTCAAATACAGTTTTGAGTTACTCTTTTACTTTCATTATTCTTTGTAATATGTTTAAGACATGGAGGTATACTTGCAGCTTCAAATGAAGGCTTCCGTGAATAAGCCTGTTTTGTAGAAGTTGTAAGTAAAGATGGGAAAACATTTTCTATGAAATGTGGCGTATCAAGGGCGCTGTACACCCCCATCTTATTTGTGATGTAAATTACAACATTCAAGTGAGATAGGAGGTGCTTATATGTGAGCTAAACTTAGAAAAGCAGAATTTCTCTTTGAATGTACAAAGCTTGGGGTTCTTTGTTTTTGTGTTGGGTCTTTTGGGTTTTTTAAGAAAGCTTTTGCCTGAATATAAGGGGTTTGGATTACAAGTCCAAAACTTATCTTCATAGAATGTGGGTTACAATATATTATAAGCAGCAATTTCTAGGGTTTGAAGAAGACTGGCCTGCTATTATATTCTAGTAACTACTTACTTTGTTTTATTTTTTGGCCTCTTTTTTTTTATTTCCCATCTGAATATAAATAGCCCATTAATATAACATTGCCTGTCTTCAGTACTGTGCTAGGAACATCAGACAGTATTTGTAGTCTAATGCTGCCAATAAAATTGAGGGGCATAAATAGTCTGCCCCCTTTATACTGATACTTGCATGTATATTTTGAAAGGCTGTGACTTGACTCAGTTTACCAGAGATTGAAAGCAACTGTGTAATCCTTGTCTCAAGGGAGATGGTATTTGAGTGGAACAGAGTGTCAAAGCATATTTGAGAAAGTATAAAATTTAGTATTAAGTGAATGAATGGTTTATATTTGTTATTTTTGATTTCTGATTAAATCTACTGCAGTATAAGGATTCCCACCTCTCTCTCCTAAGTCACCAGTGTTGTTGATGAAGTACTTCAGGGTGTTGCTATTAGTTTGTTTTTATTCTTGTTATGTGGATCAGTATCTGTGCTTGTGAAAAAATACAGGCAAGCTTTTGCTTTCTACGTAATAGGGGTTTTGTGTTGTTTTTTAACAGTTCACTTCTTTTTGAAAAACTCACTTTGGCTTTTTTGGTAGTCGATGTCTTTTCTATTCTGTTTATTAAGCTGTAGTTGAAAGGCTGTGAGCTTGTAGTGATTCCTGGTTACACCCTCCTGCGCTACAGGAAAATATTTAAGCACCTGAATTGCCTGTTTCTACTTCATCCTGGAGTTGTTCCCCAAACTATGGAGCTGTGGTATATTCAGAATACAATCTTTGGAAGATAGGTTTTCAAATAATTCCCTTTGCATTGATTTTTTTTCTGGTTTTGTGTGAGGGTATGGTTCCAACTGAACTTGGAACATAGTAAAATACTTTAAGAAAAGACTGATTTAAATTGGAAAGTAAATTGTAATAGGTTGTGAAAGCCCATGATTTTGGAAAAGGAGCAAATTTTCCCCTTGTTTTCTCTAGTTCTGTAGAAATCTGGAAGCTGCTTCAGTGTTGAAAAAAAAAAAAATTAAAAGCAATACAGTGTCTTTCGCACAAATTTCAGGGAGGTGGCAAACACCCAGCCGGCAAGAACAAGTAGTAACTTCGAACATGGCTCCGCTAAAACGGAGAGCAAGCGAGCGGTCAGACAGGTAGTGTGCGTGTGGCAGAGGCTGCGCTTTGGGTGGTGAGAGCCGTGGGTTGCCTGGCCGAGGGGCTCCCATCTTCCCCTCATAGTTCTAAATAGCTGTTTTAACTCTTCATTCTTGTCAATTATTTTTCTTTTTTTTTTTTTCATAACCAAATTATATTCTGGCTTCTTCCCCAGACCCATGCAGAGAGCCATATAATAAATACACAGAACCCAAACTTTTATGAACACTTGCTTTTTCTTTCCTGGGAACATGCAGCAAAAACTTAGTTACTGATTTTTTCCATTTTGCTTGGTAATCGCCCACACAGCTTGCTGGGCCTTCAGTGGAAGTATTCCTGATGGTGTAAAAATAACAGACAAAAAACTGCACCAAACCCATGGAAAGTGCAGGCCTGGCAGAAAGCACAAGTGGGATATATTGGCCTGTGCACACAAAGTGACTTAGCACATTAAATATTAGCACTTAGGAGTTAGGTGCCGGGCTGTTGGCCAGATAACACGATGGAAGTGCGGTGATTATCAACAAGGGCAAGTGCGGGGTCCTGCACTTGGGGAGGAACAACCCCATGCACCAGTACAGGCCTGGGGCGGACCTGCTGGAGAGCAGCTCTGCGGAGAGGGACTGGGAGTGCTGGTGGATGACAGGTTGACCATAAGCCAGCAGTGTGCCCTGGTTGTCAAGAAGGCCAATGGTATCCTGGGGTGCATTAAGAAGACTGTGGCCAGCAGGTCAAGGGAGGTTCTTCTCCCCCTGTCCTCTGCCCTAGTGAGACCCCATCTGGAGTGCTGTGTCCAGTCTGGGCTCCCCACTTCAAGAAAGATGAGGCACTACTGGAGAGACTCCAGTGGAGGGCTACGAGGATGGTAAGGGCACTGGAGCATCTCTCCTACGAGGAAAGGCTGAGGGAGCTGGGCTTGTTCAGCCTGGAGAAGAGAAGGCTGAGAGGGGACCTTGTAAATGCTTATAAATATCTGAAGGGTGGAAGTCAAGAGGATGGGGTCAGACTCTCTTCAGTGGTGTCCAGTGACAGGACAAGGGGCAACGGGCATAAACTGAAGCACAGTAAGTTCCATCTGAACATGAGGAAGAACTTCTTCCCTCTGAGGGTGACAGAGCACTGGAACAGGTTTGCCAGAGAGGTTGTGGATTCTTCTTCTCTGGAGATACTCAAAACCTGCCTGGACGAGGAACTGTGCGGCCTGCTGTAGGTGACCCTGCTTTGGCATGGGCGTTGGACTAGATGATCTCCAGAGGTCCCTTCTAACATCTAACATTCTGTGATTATAAAGGTATAGCCCATGCTCTGAAATGCCAGTTCAGTGCTTAATGGTACTGGGTACCTGCATGCTTGGCCCTGGAGGGCTGTTGCAGGGCAGCGAGGGTGAGGAGTTGCAGACGTGTTGGTGGTGTTCTCCAAGGCCCTGCCCGGCCTCCTTCCTCAGCAGAACAGTGTCCGCTACGTGTGTGGGTACTACAGAAGTTTCTAGACCCTAGAGAGTAAGGAAGAGTAAGGGAGCCTGCGGAGGAACAGGGTTCCCATGCATGAGAAGGATGTCCCACGGGGAGAGGGATCCCAGATCCTACCTGTCCTGGGGGGCTGAGCTCCTGTCTCCCTTGGAGAAGTATCGGCAGTTGTCCCCTCCCTGAAAAACCTTGCTACCAAATTCTCATTTTCAGTGGTATAGCTTTATTTATTGCAGCCTTATTGTGAGAGATTCAGCTAATACTAGTAGGAATTGTTGAAGAAATTTTTTTTTTTCCTTTTCATGGGTTTATATATGTGCCTATAGCCATGAGTGTTACGTGGTTCATACCCCAAACTCTCCCTGGATTTTAGATGTCCCCGTTGCTCCTCTGACAGCCCTTGACTCTCTTGTTCAGAAATGCTGGTGGATACCCTCAGTTTTCATAATAGACTTGTAGTGAATAAGCACAGGAGTTGGGAGATCTGGCTTCCAGACCCTTCTCAATCTTTGAGATTTAACTTTATAGCTCCTACATCTAAGAACAGTCCCCAAACTTCTGGGCTTGCAGACAAGGCTGGAAAAGGTCTGCTTTTCGCTGTTTTGCTCATGTAGGTCAGTGCTAAAAATAATAAAAGGTGTCTCAGACTTTGTATCAAGTCCGAGTTAGCAAGAAGGAATTGATTATATGTCCCAGTGATTAAAGAAGGCAGGTGGGAGAAGCAAATCCTGGTTTTTGGTCTCCGAGTTTTTCTGTAATTTTTTTGGTCTTGTGGTTCTCTAATCTGTCCACGGAGTGAAAACTAGAAATGGATGCCAAAGCACAGATGGGAGTAGCCAGGTAAGGGTTTTTGTGATTGTCAGGCCTCTGATTCCTTCTTCAGTAATGTACATTCTCCTCATTCTTTGTAAATGCAAGATTACAAAGTGTTAGTTTTCTATATTGTTTCTTTATGTATTGAGACTATTACTGCTGCATATCAGATGAAATTCATTCTTCATGTACAATGCCTGAACTCTGACACTGCAAAAAGAGTAAAGCAATAATTTGTGTCAAAGGTTTCTCCTACCTGGACAATTCAGTAAAGTAGTAGTACTTTTTTTCTTCCCCTCCAGACACCTAGCTGTTGGGCTGAAGAAGGAGCAGAAAAGAGATCACATCAGCGCTCAGCATCGTGGGGAAGTGCTGATCAACTAAAAGAGGTGAGAAGTTTTGCATAGTGGAGCCTTTCAAGTTTTGATATGCCCAAGATATTTCTTTAATCCCTATCTGGAGTCCAGGAAACTGCACCCTTTCCCTCCCTTCTGTTGCTTTTGAAACGGGTTTTGCCTCCAACGTAAGAGTTGTTTCAAGAGTGGTTGTTGTTTTATGCCTGTTGCATTTCCTCCCTGCCTACTGCACAGCATTGGCTGTGGAGGAGTGGCCAGAGTGAGTTCTCAGGAACCAGCTTGTTGTTGCATACTAATTTTTCAGAGTTACCTTAGCTAGCTTTCTGTTCTGTAACGCTGCTCTCCTGAAAGAGGCAAAGCGTAAGTTGGTGTGTTAGCATATTGTTGTTTAGAAATTTCGTTTAAGGGTGGAGATACGATGTCACTTTTACAAATGAAAAAGGAGGGTAAGTGTTGACATAGTAATGGTGTGGTTACTTAAAATGCTCTTTAATCGTATGTATTTTGCTGTGGACTACAGTTGCAACTAGAAAGAACCAACCAAAAGTGAAGTGGATGTGCATCATGAGAAATTAGATACAGTAAAATGGTCTCCAGCTCAGTTGAAATGACCACTTCAGTTTTTGTCCCAGTGAACTCCATTCAGTCCAGAGATCCTGTATCTACCTCTGTTCAGTACCTGGTAACTGGCCTGCTGTTGGAAGGGTGCAGTCTCTCTTCACGAGCTGCACCTTTCTTCTTAAGAAATGAATCTTGCAGCGTGTTCTCATGGGGTGGGACTTTTCCCTGATACTCTGAGCTTTTTGCATCTTCTCTCCTGGTGGCTCCCTGTTTAATAATAGCACATTAAAAAATGAGACGAAAAGTATAGGTTGTCTGAGGAGATGATGTTGCTGGCAATATATAGTTCTCTTTTGGATAGCCATTGATAGGAAGAAGAGTTGTCAAACGGAGTGATGCAAGTTTAATTACTTGAATTATTTTAAAAGGACATTTGACAGATACAGAATAAGCTTGCATTGCAGTGGTGGCAATAGCCTCATTTTCAAAGATGAGGACTTGGGCCAAGGAAAGGTCAGTCCAGGGAGGCTTGCCTATTCCCATCTGTTATAAAACCCCTCATAGCTGGTTTATAGTGGTACATAGGCCTCCAGTTTCTTGGGTGACTTCACCTGCAGATTAAGTGCCCAGAAATTAGTGCAGGAGCTTTGTGTCTGAAAAGTTTTGGCTAAAACATTACCTAGCAGCACAAAGGAATTGTAGCAGGGGCAGGAATGAATAGCATCTTTATTTCCAGGATAACACTTGCTTTTACAGAGAGACCATGCTTCATCTTCTGGCCGTTCCCTGTCACGTTCTGCAATGAGCAGATTTTCTCCACCACAGGGCCGTCACTGTTAATGATAGTGAAACCTTCAGCATGTAAGCAACTCTGTTGTTTGAGAACAGTGATCCATTGTGCTAGGTTGCCATCTTCTTTATGGACTAACCACAAGAGAAGGACAACAAATGTGGCCGATGAATTTCATACTTCCTTTCTGATAGAGCACAGCAATGGAAGAAACGGAGCGTGTGGGAGTTGTTTCTATCCAAATTTTGCAATGGTTGTTCACCCCAAAACCTGTCCTTGTCTTCTCCAACTTACAGTTCTTTCCCTTCCTCTGTTTTCCTTTCTCAAGCTTCTCAAACCAGTTTTATTGTGTCTTCTAGTTCCCTGGGTTCGTAGACCCAGTGTCATTCTGAGTGCATTATCCAGCCAGTTCTCATCTGTCTTCCATCACTTGAGCTCTTGCTCAGTTACCTTCCAGCTTTTGTCTGTTCTGTCTCTCCATCCTTTGGCTTTTATTTTATCCCTTTCTTTTTCCTTTCCCTCACCTGTGAGTCCTGGTTCCAGCTTCTCTGTCTGGCTACTCAGTGCTTGTGTGGTGGGTGTTAAGAGTTTGTTTGATACTGGCAGTATCTGTACACTCAGTTTTTTTGTGCCGTGGTAATCTGCAGTCTCTGGAAGGACAAATTCTCTGGGGCAGTCCTGTTCAAGCTGTAAAGCGTAGCAGAGACAGAATTACTAGCAAATGGAGCTGCCAGTTCCAAACAGCTTTCTTGAACATGTGCAAACTGAAATTTTTGCTAAAGCTTCACCAAATGTAAAGATTTATCCAAGAGAACAGAGGGACACATTCCCAGCATAAAGGAGCCCTAGACAAACGTTTGGATTTTTATTCCAAAGCATTGGACAGCAGAGCTTCCCAGGTAATAAGCTACGATTATGTGTTTTAGCACACAAAATGGTAAAATTATTTCCACCCACCTTTTCATTTTAATCTCGTTTGTAAAACAACTGTAATTGCACTGGAATCTCTAATGGGAAGGGGATAGGAGAGCTGAATGTTGCATGGTAGACTTCAGAGAAAATTTGACAAAACTATAGGCAGCTGAAAGCAAGAGCTTGAATAATGGAAACAAGTGTCACCTCTCCTGGGCAACTGTATTTGTTATGAGTAACATAGGTAACAGTAGTTCTGCTTAGCTTTTGAGTTGTTTCCCGTAGTGTTTGACAGTAAACAAGTAGGTAGCTGTTTTCAGTTCCCTTGGCTTAGCAGTTTGGATTCATATTTTCTTGTTCCAACAGTTAATGGAATGATTTCTAGCATGTTTTTTTTATTATGTTGATACTGTAAACTAGCCAAATACTTGTATGCATAGTTTTAATTGTTTTTGATAAAAGAAGATTGAATGTACTTTAAGTTTAAAAAAATTGTTTTGCCTCGGTTAGTTTGAGAGCTGTTACAATTAAAGGCATGTATTTAACACAACTGGGAGCTCTTTTTAAAAGATTTATGTTTAAAGTACCTAAAAATGAGTGTGTAGAAGTAAGACCTCAAGCAAGCAAATGAAGTCTGTATTACCACATTAAAAAAAAAAAAAATCACTTTGGCTAGCTGAAAATTGTTTTGCCCTTGAATTGAAATAGGTGAGTGTCACGACTGACTCTGTCTAGCAGTGAAATAGGCAATGCTTGCTTGCTTGTAGTGGATCTGTTAAAAAGTTTACAACTCCCCAGCTCTCAATATGAACTTTATAATGATAGAGTGTACCTTTTTTATCACCTCCTAACAAGATACACTTTTTTAACTTTTTGTTTTATTCTGAAGGGATCTACTGCCTATTTTTACGAAGTCTTGAATCTAACTTGTTGTAGGATAATGCCAGCCTGCTTTAACATTATTTTAATAGATACATGTCTTGACTGGGAGATGAAGATTGCTATCAGAGGCTTTGAACTGGACACAGACAAAGTAGTGGCTTGAACCACTGGTATTTTCTTCCCTTTTGACCGGAATAGTTAGTTGTAGAGGGACAATTTCAGTTACAGCTTACCCTGAACTTGAACATATCAGAACAGGATTTAGAACAAATAGTTTTCAGTTTGTGTAGGTTTTTAAAGATGTGAGTATTTCAGACAGCTGATTTTTCACTTCTCTTAAGCACATCTGTATGCTGTGTCTGTTACACTGACACCAGCAACCCTCCCTGGGAAGATCCCTTTTGCTCCAACGGAGTACTTGAAAAGGACTTTGGAATAAAAGAGAATCGAATATGAGAGCTTGCACTTTTTATGTGCTTTCATGTACCAGTTGAAAGATTGTATTCAAAGGTTTAGGCTGAATTTCTAATACTTGTTTTCCTCTTTGACCTACTGGTTAACTTGTTTATTAACAAATGGTTCATGAATGAGTGAGATCTTGCTCTCATTAATAAGGAGCTTGGCTTGTTCAGCAATAGGAAGTTACTATGTTGTGCAGCCTGATTTGTAAAAATACGACCTACTAGCTGGTAAATATTAATGAGCGTTCGGACAGGAGTGGTGGGATGTGACATGTTCCTTCATACTAATAGTCTGCATCTAGGTGTCTTCAAATGAAAAATTATCGGGTTACTCAGATTATTCCAGTGTTGTAAAGAACCGACCTATTTGCTTATTTCTGAGGTTTGTGCCATTACTTACGTTAGACTGCATGCATATTACAAGTGGTATAGACAAGATTTACATGTATTTCAAGTACACTTCTAGCTGTCAAAATATTCAGGGAGCACAAATTATATTTATAGGGTTTTTGCCTAATTTCCTGTTTGTTTAATAATCTTTGATGGTTGTCTTGTAGTTGGCTGAATGACAGTAAACCATCAAGGCTGAACTGCAGGTTTGTGTCCTGAATGACCTGATGTAGGTTTATTACTGTTATGATGCACTGATCTTTGTGGGGTTTTGTTTGTTTTTTTTTCATTTTTTTATTAAATAACTTTTTTAAAAAGTATGTCAAGAGAAGAGTCTTTTTGATACATCAACAATATTGTAGGGAACAGTCGCTGGAAGAGGAAAGGCTGGAAACTTTGTAATTTTTTTTTTTGAAATGTACACAGATGTGTGCTTTGTGCTCCCCTTCCACCTCATACAGGCACATGAGAGTACGTGCCAAATGTGGATTAAAAAATATAATTTGAAATTTACTACCATATATGTTTACAGCTTATAAAGTAGCAAAATAGCTTTAAATAATCGTATCTGAACATTGGAAGAGGGGTTCGAATTGCATTTATTCCTTGAGGAATTCCTTGATCTTTTTCTCTTTTTATTTTTATTTTTTTTATTTTTATTTTCAGCAGTATCATCTAAGAAAATGCCTGTATTGTATGGTGAGAACCTCCTGCCTGTTTTGGAGCTAGGTAGGCAGGAAGAGCATCTGAATTGGTACAGTAAAATCGTTGTCACATTTTGTGAACCTTAAGTGCACATACGTGCAAAGCTAAGGCTTCAATGTCTTCAACAATTGGATGCTTTAAAGGGTACACAGTAGATCTTTTTGTGGTGACTTATGTGTGTGCCTTAATATGGTTGTGTCACCTTCATGCTCAGTACTTGGGCATGTGAGGGAAATGGTATCCCAAACCCCTTCTGTTCTTCTTAGCTGCCCTGTTAAAATGGAGTGTTCGGTTACTGCGCTTTTTTTTCCCCAGCATAGCACATTATTCCTTTTCTGCCTCATCTTCCTGATTGCAATATGTGTATTGCTGCCCGGAATGGAGTTCAGTGTGTATTTACACCAGTGTAATGGCTGGATCTTCAAGAACATGTTTTCCTGGTACCAATCACTTGGCACCATTTTCTTTGCACAGCAAATTGCCTAGCTTATATTAGTTGCATCAGTCGAGTGCCCAAGACACAGGATCTGCTGCTGCTTTGAGATTTTTGGTAAAACATATGCCATCCAGATATAATGTTTCAGACTTCTTCTGCACTGCACATATCTGCTTTCCTAGGATTAGTGTATGTACCTCATACCTGTCTGCAGCTCACTTTGGTTATGTTTGATGCTCTGATTGTGCTTCTCCACTGCTTAGAAAGAAGGTGAAAATAAACTTCTAGGAAGCTAGCACGGCTACCTCTTCATGTTTGTGGCTTTATTTGAGTTTCAGATGGAAAATAATTGGCAATAAAGATATAATCTTGTAGAAGAAAAGCTATCGGGATTTCAAGATTAGGTTTAGCAAGTGGTAGATTCATTGTGGACTCCCCTTGGTGTAGGGCAACATCAAATAGTTTGGAGGATTCTTCTGTCCGTATGCTCTGTGCCACTGCTTGCTTAGTGTGGCTGCACTGAAGCTGGGTTGTCTGTGCTGCAAGCCTCTGTCTCCCATGTCTGGAGGACGAGTAAGAAATGGCAGATGCCTTTTCGTATGCTCATCCTTACTTTCTCATTTTTTTGTCTGATGGTAACTACCACATCATGGAAAGCTAGGGTCATTCAAATTCAGGGCTAAGGACAGATGATCTGGGAAGGTATATCTATTTCTTCACTGCCTTTTGTATTTGGCTTAAGTGATCATATTGGCTGCAGATACACAGTTAGATTCTTCAACAAGTTTTCTCCCCAGTGACCCGAGCAGTCTTTTCTTTCTGTTACTGTCCAGAACCTACTGACTGCCAAAATATACATACTCTTGAGGTGGCTGAGAACCTCAGGTTGCAGGGGTCCGTGATTCCTTTCAGAATATCAGAGCTCCAAGGTTTTGGTCAGGCTAGGGACAGACATCAAGCCTGTCAACGCTCTCCCATTTAATGCTTTTGCTGTCCAGAATTTACAGTGAGAGGCTATGCTCTCAAAGATTTGCAGGCTACTTGCAACAGAAATCATTCAGCCAGATCGCTGAGGTGGAACTGTATAGATCGTTTTTATAGCATGCTCCCAAGGAAAGCTCAGAAAGTCAGATTTCATTTAAATAAAAAAATAGGGTATTTAGGAGGAAGCGCACAGCATCAAGAAGAGGCAGCAGAAATGAGTTATATACAACATTCTCCGTGCTTTCTGAGTATTCTTGTAGCCAGCCATCTCAGTCCACAGCTGTTTTCTGATCTGGGTATTGTTTTTTTCTTCTGTTTTTAAGTTTTTGAAGGGGAAGATGAAGATTATTTCCCTGTTCTCCCCATTCTCCAACATTCTGATGTAAGACACAAATCTTTGTAGATGTATGTATACTTACCAGACTGGTTACCCACTTGCCTTTTTTGTCTCTCTGTGGAGCTAAATTTCCTAATTATCATTACTCCTACAGGGAGAATGGGGAAGTTCTGGAGAAACTTTTTTTTTTTGTAGAGATGAAGTATATCTTCAGAGTCCTTCACAGTTTCTTCCAACATGGTGCCTGAGTTGCACCTTTCATCAAGAGATTAGTCTCCCAGTTCTCTACATCTAGCTCGTCTGTGTTAGAAAGTCAGTAGTATTAGGGCTTTGTCTTTCTTGATATATTCTAAACACAGACCCTTTTGGAAGCCTGAACAGGTTGTCTGTTGTTGAAAGATCTATGTATTCAGCCATTTCTGAATACCAGTTCTCTGAATATGGGTAATGAGCTGTGGCAAGACTTGATGTGAAGCCTTACAGGTGGAGCCTTCTCTTGTGACTGATACCAGAAACATCACAAAGTCCACAGCCTGGAGCAAAGCTCCATCCAAACCTCTTCACCAAGCACTGTCATCTCTCCCACTGTGATGTGAAGTGAGTCTCTACCACAGAGCTGCTTTGCAGGAGCACTACTGATGTATTTAACTACTTGGAGTTAACCACAGAGTGCGTGTACTTGTAAACTGTCGCTCAGAAAGAGAGGTTACTTTCCAGCTGATGAAGTTCTCTGAAATACAGATTCTGTGTGCTTTCACTTCTCCTTACTTGCCCTTCAGTTTTTTAAAAATTGTATCGCTAGCTGAGTTTAGAATGAAATGGGGCCATGCATGCTTTGCCTTATATGCCAGTGCACTGAGCATGATGAATAGTGGGATTTGAACCCAAAGGAAGAAATTATCCCATCTTAAGGAGGTGTCTGTACCTGTTGTGTGAATTTGCACATAGTCTAAACTTCTGAGACAATGCTTACAGAGGTAAATACTCTCTTTCATCTGGAAATTATCCAGGAGGAATAAACAAGTGGAGGAATCCCCATATGCAATTTGTTGGTTTCTGTTAAGGAGCAGGTCAAAAGGATAATGGCTTTAGTTGCATTTGACCTTTAAAATATGTAACTTTTGATTAGACATCTTTGCTGCAGACAGCAGAAAAGATTATTCTGTCTGCCTGAAGGAGTCTGTGATAATTTAGCCTGCAGGGAAATGCTATTAAATATATTAAATAAGTTCTCTAAGATGAACAATGCATATTGATTGCCAGTTATTTGTGATGGCTTTTTGCTTTTATGATGAATTATCATTGGAAAACTTTGTTTCGGTTTAAGATCAAATAAATTAAACTGTAGGCTTTATAGTCCCCAGTTTAAACCAGCTGTAGGCCAGAAATTGCTACAAATTGTCATTATGACTACTTTTGTTTGCATCAGTTATTACAGTGGTTGCTTGTAAATGAGGAAGTTTAGTACTTAAACTAAGCCTGCTGTTGTATTCAGGTTGGTGAATAGGGCAGATACTTTGAAGAAAGTATCTAGTAAGCAGAAAGAAGCTTTAATGCTCATGCTTCATAGAATCATAGAAAGTTTTGGGTCGGAAGGGACCCCTAGAGGTCATATAGTCCAACCCCCCCCGCAGCGAGCAGGGACACCGCTAGCTAGATCAGGTTGCTCAGAACCCTGTCCAACCTGGTCTTGAATGTTTCCAGGGATGGGGCCTCCACTACCTCTCTGGGCAATCCGTTCCAGCGTTTCACAACCCTCATTGTAAAGAATTTCTTCCTTAAGGGAAGGCAATCCCATATGCTTGTAAAATTCTCCAAAGCGGACTTAAAAGATCTGTGATTCACTTTATACGGGAAGATTTGAGTAGTTATCGACTTGAAAACTCATTATCACTTCACCTGAACTTCTTTCCAGCAGATTGCCAAACTGAGGCAGCAGCTTCAGCGCAGTAAGCAGAGCAGTCGTCACAGCAAAGAGAAAGAACGTCAGTCACCTCTCCATGGCAACCATATAGCAATCAGTCAGACTCAGGTAAGTAGATAGTTGCTTATATCAACAGCCTCCTATCTTATCAGGGTTGGGTGAATAGCCTGCTGTTGCTTCCCATCTTCCTTCTGTTTGTTTTCTTATGTGATACACTGAAATGCTTAACAACCTGATACCATTGCGTCTTTGCTGAAATTTATCTGATAGTCGTCATATAACAAAAAAAAGAAGGGTTGTAGCAGGATAGCAACTAAAATATATTAAGATGCTGTAAAAATTCTGAGCATGGTCAGATAAGACTGTGTTTCCAGGAATACTTACTTGCTTCCGAGACTAATTTTTATGGTACACTTTCAGAAGTCTCTGCTTATCTGGAAGGTATTCGCTTATCAGTTTTGCAACCCAATTTCCTCTGAGCTGGTTTAAAAAAAAAAGTATAGAAAGTAAAGAAAAAGAAAGTATCAAGGGTAAGCAGTCTGGATTGGCAGCCCAACAACTGATCAGTCTTTGAGCAGCAAGCGCAACACAACTGACTTGCTATGAACAGACTTGTAGGTCACATCTCCACATACTCATCAGTAAGAGACAGCAACGCTGTATCAACGGAGATGCGAGGGAAAATCTCATTTCCTTGTCCCATTTTAGGAGTCTTTCTGACACTTTGCTTGTTGGTCAGTTACTGGCCGGAGAGGCAATTTCCACATGACATCAAGGGAAATAATGTTGTGGTGTTTGCTTTCTAAAAAAAAAATAAAAACAGGAGTTCTAAAGCTCGGGCAAGGTTCAGGCAATGAGTTTGTGAAAGCAGTTAATCTTGTCTCATTTGACAACGCGCACATTTGAGTCCTGATTAAATTTCACCTACAGTGTGGATCCTTAACTTGGACCCCATGTTACTAACAGCGTTACTAACTATTTGAACTCCTGAAATGTTGGTTCAGTCATTGTATTTCCTAACTGCCTTTTTAAATAACTAGTGATTTACAAAGAAGAGATTGAGCCGTGATGACTGTTCGTTTACGTTCCTCCTTCTGTTTGGATAAAATCTTGTGGTTAAAACCTAAGCTTGTGATGAAGACATACAGGAAGTTGATATTCTTCCTGAAACTTTTATGCCTCTATAACAAAGGATCCCATTACATTTTGTATAGAAAATGGTTTTGCTTTCAGTCTCAGAGCAAGTTGTTGCAGGTATCTGTGCCACTCTTTATAATCACAGTAAAAAACTATGGTCTTTGACACAGACTGAAATGCACCTAGGACTCACACTTTGAAGGAACTCACTTTGGAGCTCATTTTGTTACAGCTCATGCAACATTTTGATTTCTTAAGAAGGTGTTCTCTGACAAGGCCAGTGAAGTTGTCAGTTCTGGCACCACTGTGGGAAGCCATCCTGCAGGCAGTGTGTTTTGTCAGAGAATGCCTCCACACAAGTGACATGCACCTTTGGAGCTGCACATTGTGCAAGACTCATTAGGCAAGTACTCAAAAAAAAAAAGTTTACTTTTTCTCTTAAGCATCCTGTGATTTTTGTGAACAAGAGGAAGACTTATATTGGGAAGTGAATGCTTTTCATGGCTGTCAGCGCAGATGCATCTACTATGCTATGTAGCTGCTGCCAAGGTAAAGCTTTTGAGGTTGATGGTGCAAGATGCATATGTGCACTCTTGTGAATGGTTCCTGTCGGTAACAGAGCTCCACTCCCAACAGGTTTTTCTGAAAACTGTACTTGTATTTATGTACTTGATTCTTAAACTCGAAATGATTCCTTTTAAGACCTTTGACATAAAGTTCTGAAAAGCAGTAAGCTAATGAAATTAGAAGGTTCAGAATGAATGCTTTATTTTTCGTTCACTAAAGCCAACCACAAGAGAATAAAAGTGCATTAAGTGAATATTTCAGTTGAGTTGTTAAGCTTTAGGAATGTTACAAAAAGCTTCAGGAATGTTACAAAAAGCTTTAGGAATATTACGAAGTGCCTTTTGGATCCCAGTTAAACCATCAGCATCAGCACCTCGTGTGGTCCCCGTACCCCTACTGCATATTCTGTAGTCTATACATCTGGGAAGTACATACACCTGCCTACTGACTGATAAGCAAACTAGTAGAATGCTTTTACCATAGAACACTTCTTTGAGTAAAGTTAGAGGTGATTTTAGCGGCTTTTAATTTATGCAAGCATTTCTTTTTATTTAAATTTGCTAAGTAAAGATGGTCTTCTAGATGGCACAGTTAATACGCTGCATCTTACTTTTTAGGTTTTTTAATACTGGTCTCAGAATTCTGTCTTTATTCCATTTTCCAACATCAAGTCATGTGCTCCCTGCCTTCTAGGCTTCTATTTCCAGATCAGTCCCTATGCCACTGTCAAACATTTCAGTGCCAAAATCAACTGTTTCACGTGTGCCGTGTAATGTAGAAGGAATAAGCCCTGAACTGGAAAAAGTATTCATAAAGGAAAACAGTGGAAAAGAAGAAATATCGAAGGTAAGCTTATATTAACTTGTTTATGGTTGTTTTTTCTGTGTGATCTATAAACACACGGGAAACCTTCCTCGTGAGAAACCTTCCTCGTGGCTGAAATTACAAATAGTTTTCTTCAAAGAACTGTTTGTTTGAAAATTTGCTTTCAGTGTTTTAGGGTGGTGTTTGGTTTTTTTAGGGTTTTTTTTTAAGGGCTCCTGGCCAAACTTTGTTTAGAATGCCCTTTCTGGAGAGAACTTTAAAGTTTTCGTGCGAAATGCAAGTGCTTGAAAATTTAGATACTTCAGGCTACAGTAGTAAGCAATGAAGAGATGAGGAGATTAATTTATTTGCTCCATTTTGCATTCTTTTTGTTAGGCAAGACTTAATTTTCCTGTGCTATGCTCTGGTTTTTGATTTTAATGCTTTTCTTCCATAAGCTGAATGTGAACCATTTTACATCTGTGAAATGGCTATGATCTGTCATGGGAGATCTTCGTATGGGAAGTACTGACAAACGGGGCACCTTTGCCTATGTGGGAGGACAGGAGCATTGGAATTGTCATTGAGGAGCACTGGAGTGCTTAGATGACTCTTAAAATGTGAAATACTTGGTTTACAGCCACTGTTTCATTAAAAGTTTCTGCTGTGCGATGAACTACTCTATACTGTTTTTTCTAATCTTCTCTAAGATGCAAGTTCTTTTCTTGTGAATGTTCATGTAGTAGCAATTCAATGTACAAGTCAAGCTATAAAACTGTAATCAGACATTTAAGATTCCAGAACCTGGTATTTGTAGTTCTTCATATTGGCAGTAAAATTAAAAAGCTTTGGAATGGTCTTGGCTTCTCCAGAGAATTAGTTGTGTGGACAAAGCAGTCTAAAGAATGAAATGCTGTAGTAGTAGATGTTTTATGCGAAGTTTGCTTTCTTAAGGCTGTCTGGTCCCTGTAGAAGGGGTGGATGTTGTGACAGGGGAATAAAGAAAAAACAAATACAGAAACAGAAATCCCAAATCAATAAAGCTTGTTGCACCATCTCCAAAGGAGTATAAAAAGGTATGTATTACAGTGCTACCATTGATGTTGATATGGCTAGGGTTGTAATCCCCTTTGATTAGAGGAAATTTCATTTATTTATCAGACAAATGATCTTCATAAATGTTGTCCTTGGGTTTTAACAACTTATTGCTTGAGATGCAGCACTCAGTCTCTCGTAAGTTACTGAATGTACTGGCTCTGATCCAGCAAAACAGTGAAGCACATACTTAAGTGCATTGTTGGCCTGGGGCCAGAGGTGCTCAGCAGTTTATGCAACCAAGGCAATAGTGAACCCTTCCTCCAAACATCTAGCTGGGGAGAGTCTTCAGACACAGAAGTAGTCATAAATTTGACATTGCCCTTGAAGTCAAGTTCATGTTTGTGGGCAGAGGGTTGTTTCCTACTATGTAACCGTTAATTTCTGTGAAGTCTGGACTAGTGGGACCTGAAGTGGGACTCCTAGCACTGTCTTTGAGCTTACTAGAACTCATAGCTTACTTATGGAAGATCCTAATAAGAGTAATTTACTCAATCTTACTGCTGTGAACTTTCTCCTAATACAAAAATTTAGCTGCTTTTTAGCCTGGGGGAGTTGGGGCAGCTGGGTTAAAGGTTAGGAATTACTGAACAAAAGACAAACCATAGGAAACCAAACTTCATTATTTTCACTGCTAGTGAAAAAATTTGTTTTTTCTTTCCATTTTCTGCCATTCTTTCTAGCTGTAACATTAGGTATTTTTAGAAAGTGTTTTAAAACAGCAGTCATAGGGAATTGGTTGCTTTGGGTGATGTGAGAAGAATAAATTATTCTAGACTCACATGTAAGACTGGCGTGCATCTAGATTTTCAGCTGATTTTTCTTAACCTGTTTCCATGTTTACTTCACAGTTTCAACAGTGCATGTTCAAAACTTAATTTTCATGTGAATTGATCTATCCAGCTGCATAAAACACATTGTGCCCTATTGTGAATCTGTATTCATTTTGTAGAATATTAGATTTCAAATTTCATAGAATTTACCAGGAAAGTTTTTGGGAATAACATGTAACCTGCTAAAGGCATTGAGAAGGAATGTTACCTCTATTTTATGTGCAGCTCACTACCTAATTGTTTAATCATTTTGTTTTTTTCAGAATTAGGTACTATGTTAGTAGCTTTCTGATTTCTTCCGTTATATTTCGATAACCATGTTTGGGCTATCCCCAGTAAAATAAAATGCATTTTAGTTCTGTTAACTTTTATAATTTTAGTCTAGTGTTCTTGAATTTTTTCTGTTAGTCTCTCATCTCTTCAGTATAAACTTGTGACTTTTTTTTTAGCAAACTCTTTCTTACTGCATATATTGAAATCAGACTAGGTTATATATAGGACAAAAATGACCTTAAGTTTAAAGCAGTTTTATGGATAGTTTTATGGATATTACTTGAATTACTTTTTTAATTTGGCTCCCAGTTAAAATGGGTACCCAGTGAAACTCTCCTCCCAGTTTCAAACTTTTTTGCTTGGTCTTCAGATACACAAGTCAATTTATTTCTTAGAATTGTGGGGTTTTTTTTTTGTTTTGTAGGGTTACATGCTTTCTGTGTTCCCTTTTGCTGGCTTAAATTTTTGTAACCCTACTTCTTACAAAATGTATAAAATGATTTGGAATGTGTCTTGTGTCTTAGCTCATGCTGACTTGGTTCTGTAAGTTCTTTGAAACGCCCTTTGTTTTTTTTAAATAATATTTTAATGATAGTAGAAGTTGTACTTCTAGAAGGACAATTACTTACAAAAGTAAAAATAATTATTGCAGACATTAGTCTTGTTATTTTTGTTTCACAAAGATAGTTGATGGTACAGTAATGTCATTATGTCATTACCTTTTAATAATATAATTGACCACACAGTTTAGAGGGGTTGCATTGTAAGTGGTGAAAACATTCCAAGTATTTAATTCTTTTCAGTTTAGCAATGTATGTGTGTATTTTTTCAGATAATTAATCTCGCTTAGCTAACTAAGGGCGTTCTCTTTTTTCTTTCATAAAACCAAGTTAAAGTTGGCTTTTTTGAGTCACATTTTAAATTGCCTCTTTCTGCTCAGGTTTATTAATTAAAGTTTAATTCATTTTCTAATGCATTTATTCAAAGGTCCTGGATATATTTTTATATTTGTACTTCCTGTTTTATAACTTGTTGAGTAGCTTTCCACGAAATTGTGTTGGTGTGTCTTTGTTCCCACCATATCTTGTAAGAGGGAATCGGCTTTTTGTGAGGTTGTGACAGACTTCTGTCACTGTGCCGCTGTGACTCCACAACACAAACATTGGAGACAGTACAAGAAGATGATGGACTTGCTGTAGGGAGTGGGCAGTAAGAGATTCCATCCTCGAGATTACATTGCAAAAATAATAAGTGCCCTGTAGCAGGGCACAGACACGTTCATAGGTCTCTTAGTAGGAGAAAAGTAGTACTGGAACTATCAAGGATACAGAAGTAATTAGAAATGAAGCAATTTTGATGGACTGTCACACAATATAAGTAACATGATTGATGTGTTTCTTGTTTGATATCTAATGCTTCTGGAAATAGATAGCAAGATGGTTTTATGTACCTATCAGAAAAATTAATCCTGTAATAAAAGGACTTTTTCTAATATGTCCAGAAGCAGAGGATCCTTACTTAAATCTTCATAGCCTTCATCTGAAAAATCTGTTTTTTTCCACATGCTTCTTCCCAGGATAAATTATGTTTTTTTCAACTTGCACCTTATCTAATGCATGGATGACTTCAGTGATGCCAGAAGGAATAAGCGCTTTTCTACTTCTGCCTTTGTGTTCCAGTCTAGGAAATGGTTTTTAAATCAAAAGCATTGAACACTTTGCTCTCAAGAAGTTGCCTCCCAAACAGATGTAAGGCTTGTGAGAACAGATTAATTTAAGGCTCCCATTGGTATATTAAATCATATAGCATTCTTGTTTTTTTTCCAGTGAAAAGATCAATACTGAAAACTATGTGGTGAATTTTAACAGTGTATTGAAAAATTCATACTGTTGTCAAATTGAGCATTTCCATACCTTTGCAGGAAGATGAGAGTAGTATGTCAGTATGTCCAAGAACACACTGTTCCATAGGGGTTGGCAGGTGTCCTGTTGGAGTGCATTTGGCATAATGTTAGTACATGACTGGACACTCTTAAGAAAGAAAAGAAAAAAAAAACCCAACAAAAAAAAACCCAACAAAAAAAAAAACCAACAAAAAAGCACCACCCACTGAAAAAAAACCAACAGTATATAGAATGCAGTAATTTCTAGTTGTTTTCTATGCATGGAGTTATGAAAACTAATACCAGCTGTACCAAATTAGTTACCCTATTTCTTATGTTCAAAGGTTGTGAGGACTTCAGTTTCTAGAATAGTTTAGGCATGACTCAGGGAAAGTAACTTCTAAAGTATTTTTTAATGTTGTTCAAGTTTAATATGCTTAATACATAAAGTTTTTATAAAACAGAATACTTTTATATTTTCAAGAAGTTTTTTGCACTTGTCAAAACTTGGATTCAATATTAAGGGAAAGATAAATATAGAAGCAAAGTAATGTGAAATATTTACTGGCATTTTCTATGCCTTGAAAGTTGTTTTACCTGGAAAGTGATAAATATTTAGCTTTTTCTACTTGTGTGTATATTTAGAGGCATGTCTAAAAATATAGATAACTTTTTGTACCTCAATTTTTAATTCAGTGGAGGTTGAAATACATGATTTGGGATATACTTCCTGACTAAATAAGACTACGTTGTTCTTTCCAGGGGTGGAGGAACATGTGTGCTATCCTGAAGTCTTTAATTACGTGATCACTTACTGTGTTTTTCCCGTCCCTGGAATCCTTGCTTTACCTGTTACGTAGAGCATAGTATATGCACTTAATCAGCAGCTGTTTGGTGTTTTTGTTTTCTCCTCGTTAGCTGCGTGTCCTAATACTCACTATTAAACCTTGCTTTGACGTCAGAAGGCTAGATTTCTTCCTGGATTTTTGCTTCTGTATAATAGGCGAGAAATTTTGTTTTTATCACACCTGTGTGAGAAGAAAGATGTTATTGTCTGCACTTTGTGGATGGAGAAACATGAATTCATCAGGGTTCTGTAATGTGATTCTTCAAATAGCTCAGGAAACTGCATGCCATTTTAAGAGTTTGAAGTGTGCCTGCCATAGTCTCCTTCTGCATCTGTGAATGTTGAAGACTTTGCAAATCAGCCCTACGTAGACTGGGCATCCAGAAAAGATGCCATGAAATAGAGAGGTTGGTATGGATGACTTCCTGGTGTCTCATAGATTTTTTTTTTTTTTTTTTTTTTTT
>Ga0065711_1027833_pt1 | contig 45673 bp, 21 predicted proteins | sample Hoacrofraction12_FD_59098 | JGI IMG/M metagenome (GOLD analysis project Ga0065711, IMG submission 59098) | Hoatzin crop microbial communities from Cojedes, Venezuela - Epithelial fraction 12 v2 (version 2) | ecosystem: Host-associated > Birds > Digestive system > Esophagus > Crop | place... | reverse complement strand
TGACCCCTGAGGGACACCACTTGTCACCAGCCTCCAACTAGACTCAGCGCCGCTGATGACAACCCTCTGAGTTCTGCCATTCAGCCAGTTCTCTATCCACTTCACCGACATTGCATTTAAAATGCAAGCTGAATTGCTGTTACACATTTCAACAGCAACATACCACAAATAAATCTTCAAATATTTCACAATGTTATTATAGATGCTATCTTTGTCTTTAACCCGTAGTGCTAAAATCCTGGAACTGACAGCACAACATGCTGCCACAAGCAGGAGTTTCAGATATAGTGTTACAGTTAAAGTGTTTTTTCTCTGATGTTTCTGAGCAGGTAATGATACCGACAGTATTATCATCTGTAACTGTTAGGAGTCCTGATATCATCTGTGGGACTCCAAATACTTTGCTAATTCTGTTTGCCGTTTATAGATGCAAAAGGAAGAAAACTGCTTGTGTAAGATAAATAAAATGTGAAGACTCAGTGCCCTTTTCATCAGTATTTTTTTTCAAGATTTATTTTAGGCTGTATAGTCAGAAGAAATATTAAGATGGCAGTAATAATTGCTATATACTGTGTGCAGCACTGAGCATGAGCAGAGCTGATCTCATTTGGAGACCATCATCTCAGGGGATGGATATCTTTGATGTGTAGATTGGGTTTATTTTAAACATCATCTGTCTGGGTTTCTAAACAGATATAGGCCCAGTCACTCACTTCTTATAGTGCCTGAGCATGTACAAATGAGAACTGAAATGTCAGTGTGTGTGGGGATGGTCCAAGTCTGAGATCTTCTCTGCTAGGAGCTTATTTGTATGGTGGCTGGAACACACAAAAAAACCCCACCCCACCCCGCATCTCTTGCCTGTAATTAATCCTGTGCAAATCCTGATTTGTACACGTTTTCAATCTGAAATAAATCTCCACTCCCAGCTTGGCCGTGAAATAATCAGTGGTGTAAATCGCAATTGATACAGTTATTTCAACTGCAGTGACAATGAAGACAGCTCAGGCTCTGAGTCCTGGCAGCTGCAGGATGCCGAGCGTCTCCAGGGCTCCAGGTAGCTCTGGGCAAGCCCCTGCACCAGCTGCTGTGGGGACCTGCTGCCAATCCGACTTCCCAGCGATGATCCACCTGAGCCCTGCTCCATCCGCTCCGGAGCTGGTTTGTTCCGGTGCCGCTGCTGCAGCGCGAAGTCTCGCACTTCATTTTCCACCCAGAAGATACTGCGTGTGTAAACTAATGTTTCATGCCGCAGGGCAGAATATCAGCTGATAGAATAGACAGAGGTATGTGAAGCCAGCAGTGGTACACAGTGCTAATGTGTACTAACCGAAGTCTTGGCTGAGGCTAAGTCCTGTGCCTTAGCCCTGCCTTTGTAGCAAACTTTCAAAATAACGTAGTTGTTACACCTACAGCGTTGTCTGTTGTCCTCTGCTGCAATCATCTGTGCCTTCCCTACCTCCTCTATTTGTAAATATGTGAATGAAGCTAAAGATGTAGAGGCATCACCTGTTGCTTAATTTACCCTACAGAGGTTATTTTCTAGGAGATATGTATCAACAAAGATTTTCAGTAATTGATAGAAAAAGTGCTGACTTACTAACATTTCTAGGTAATGAGATCTGTAGGGAAGTTTTAATCTTTGGAAGGTTCCGGATGAACTGCCAGTAGTTTGATTAACTTTTTGTGTGTCTAGGTTAACCTTTGCTGATTTTATACAGTGTAATTGCAAGGCTGCAAGACGTAAGTTGTTAGAATAAAGTTACTGCAATTTCCTGGTCTAGCTAGCCAGTGTATTACGTTTGCGTCTTCATTTCTCTGCCTGTTGCATATGCTTAGTGAGCATCTTTAGTGATTTTCTTGTTGTAGTTCATGTTTATGTAAGGCAGGCCGTGCTCATACGTGCAAGCGTAGCAGCTGTAAAACAGTTATGAAGACTCTTCATATTACTGAGGGGTTTTTTAGCTTTTCTGCCAGGAAAGTGTTGAAGCAAATTTCCCTTGCAACTTTTCTTTTGCTTTTTATTATTTTTGGCCGTCTCTGGAGTGCCAGCAAAATGGGTGGGTTTTTATGTTTCATTAGCATTTCTTATAAGGTCTGCCTTTAGACCAGTACCCATTTTCTAAATTGTACCTCTGTAGGGCTGGAAAAAATCATGGTAACCAGATGCAGTATTTGTCTCTGGCCTGGCAAAGTGTTAGATTTAACAAAAGAAGCTAATAGAAATGTTCCAATTGACCCTTCTCATCATTTGGACTTCTTGGAGCTCAATCAATCTCTCATTATTATCAGAGTTATTCACACAGAGGCAGAAGTGCTAGTATTTCTCATAATCAGCGCTTGAGCCAGATGTAATTTGCAATTTTGAAGCATTGTATTTTGAAACAATAATACATTAAAATGAACAGAGCAGGAATTAGAAGTATAGTTGTGGAGAGAAAGCGTTGAAGAGTAGCCATGGTTTAAATGCTCTCTCTGAACGTTCTTAGTGGACACTGATAATTAGAGGCATACAATGTAGTATTATTAATACTTAAATTGGTCCACAATTTTTAAACTAATCTGTGGAGTGTGCCAGTCGCAGTGGCAGAAGTGTGCACATCTGGCTGCGTGGTCGCAGGGCAGCAGTGGGCAGCTGGGGAGCGCGGGGTGAGCTCCGGAGACCTGCTCACCGCGGTGCGAGCAGGAGGCGGCCAGCCGGGCTGGGCACCCCGTGTGCGGGGAAGGAGCTGTTTGACCCAGCTCGGAAACACTGCTCATGTTATAGAAGAACTACTACACTGTGCTTTAGGTAGTCAGGCACCTGCTAGTGGTCAGCTGCTGTTGAGGCTTAGAATTGGGAAATTTTTTTTATCCCTATGTGTGGTATTAAATATTGCAAAGTAGAGGGTTGTATGTCTGCTTTTATGTATGTAATCTGTAAAAGATGGGTTGACATACCGGAGCCCTTTGCTCAGACTTTTCCAGGAGCCTGGTCTTTACTTTGTAAGTGAGACTTTATTTTATCTGTGATTTGTATATACAGTTTTTTTCAGTTATTGTTTAACATCTTACTGCCCAGTACTGAATTATCTAACAGGGTACTGCAGTCTTGATGGGCAAATTCTGTCTGAGACGGGGAGCGGAGCATTTCTAAGTACATTAAATGACAGTAATGAAAGGATATGTTGCCCATTAAGATTATATTATCATTTAAAAGGCTGAATTAGCTTGGCTGTGTCACATGTAGGAGCTACTTTCTTCAATGACAAATAGCACACACTTAGTGTATCAAATTTAATCTTGGGGCGAGTAACTTGGTGGTCAATAACCGTTCTTTTTTTTGAATACATGCACAACTTCAAAAAGTTTTTGCCTCACAAGCAAACCTTAAAATGCTTAGACTGTTCTGAAATGTCCATTAAAATCTCATGTACTGCTTCTGTGGTTGCTCCTGTCATTGATAATTGCTAACACAGTTGTGTCTAAGGAGAAGCTTTCTTTTTTATTCCCGATTCCTTCAGGGATGCCACAATCCACAGTTTAACAGGTTTTGGCTGACCACCATGAAAATGGGTTATTTATGGTGACTTTTAGTACTTTGTGGTATTGCTTACTGAGATGATTAGGCCATACAACAGAAGAATGTCTTGTCTGTTTGCTGACTTGCTGCTGTCTTTCCAATATTATCATTGTAAAATTATCCCCACTTCCTTTGACCTTCTCAGCCTGTTTTTAAAATGCAGTATTTTGGATTACTTGTTAGGGTTTCTTTCTTATTTCTTATGATTTATTTATTTATTTATTAGAGCTGTCAATGGCTCCAGCTAGCTTTAGGCAATCATGAGTAGCAATGCAAGAAGATTATCTTCTGTTTAGAAATTTGCAAACAGATGGTCTCTCCATAAAAGAAATCTGTTTTTTAAAGTTCCACTATTTTATGCTGGAAGTAAATATTACAAATGCTTAACTTGTGAGAAGAGAGCGACTTGGTGTGAATAATATTCTGCTTGTTGTGTCATGCCTTTCAGGAAATGTTATCAAAACAGTTTATGAAAATAATTGAATGAAAACTCATGACATGTCTCTTGGTTTGGCATCATACCCGTTTTCTGTGAAGTTGGGATACTGACTCACGAAGACAGGCAGATTAAGCTTCCGTGGCTGGAAACGGTTACCGATGCCATATGTTGTTTCCAGTTCTTTCCAGGAAGTTCTGGGAATCACTGGTGATGTTGCTCATGAAGTGTTGTGATTTATGTGCTGTCCTGGCTGTTGTTTTTGAGTAGCCTTACTTTGGTGAGATGTACTAGAATCCCCACCTGAATGGTGCTGAAAAAAATGGTTTTAAATGTTTGGAAAGTGAGTTAGACGCTGTTGGGAGAAAATGTGTGAATATAACATAGAAGACCTTCACGTGCTTTACAGTACTCGTGCACGGGGTGGCAACTTCAGAGGGGGCTGATAATTTGAAGTGATAACCACTTTGGTTCTGCTTTAAATTTTTGTGTTCATGGCTGAGCATGTGAGTTTCTTCATTTCTTGAAAGCAAACTTCATTGCTGTAAAGAGGTACAAGTGTACCTCTCCAGAGACATTCTCCATTTTCATGAGTTACCTATGTCCTTTTGTAATGTGCTTTTCTTGGTTTGAGACAGCAGAGTTCTCCAGCAACCCCTGGCAGAGGTCTTCTGCTGAATGCTGCACCAGGAAGATGGTTCCTTTATCAGTTTTAACATAGGCAAGGAAACCTATGGAAAATGAAAAGTTATAAACGTTCCTTTTAACTAACTTTTAACCCATAAGCTCCTACATCAAGGTGCCTTGCTGCCTGTACATCGGTGCTTCTGTATCATCTCAGGACAGTGCTGCTGCTGAGTCACTCCAGCAGTCATTCCGCTCCTTCCTAACGAGCAGAATTTGATCTGCTAATTTGATTAGATGTGATAACTGGCTATATCTAGAAATCCGTTGCAAATATGTTAATGTTTGCACTTACAAGCATATTTTTAAAAATAGCACTTGCACAATTTTGCTTTGAAAGGAATGCTTGTAAACCCTGAAGTCATAACTAATCAGGGTGATTTTTGTTTGTGCACTATGTTGAATCCTTGTTTATGCTCATTAGATTTTTTTTTTAGCAACAGAATGTTTTTGTGTGTCACAATATTCTTTTGCAATATAAATCTTACGTTTTTGCTGATACAGCAGGGTGAAAAAGATTACAGAAATCATTGCAAAATCCTTTGAGTAGTGTTAGGTTGTGTGTGCATGTGAATACTGTTTGATACTATGAGGAAAAGAGAATGCCTTGAAGACAGAAAGCACTGATAGAATAGCTCAAGACACTTACCATTTGTTAATTTTTAATGATGGTCTTTTTTCTATTAAGGAACATAATGCTACTGCACTTCTGTCTCAATCAATTTTTGTGTTTTTTCATTAATCAACTAATGCATGTTTCTTCTATAGCTCTTTATTCTAATGAAATATGTGGATGATTTGGCAGACGACAATGATCTCATCAGTAACGCATCAGAGTAAAATCCAATTAGGAGATTGTATGTATATTATTTTTTTATATCAAGGGTGCTGATATATATTCCTTTAAACTGAAGCTATTTTTGAGAAAAGTTATAAATGTAGAGTTTCTTTTGTTATGATTCATACATCCTCCTTTCTTCATTTGTTCTGTCTATATGTTTATGCAAGATCATTTACATGTTCGTTTTGTCTACATGTGTATTTTATATACATTTCACATTTTATATATATGGCATGTTGTAGCTTGAGCTTGTTCTTTAAATGTTCTGCCACACTGTCTTCTCTGTTGAGTCTCATACTGTTTAGTGGCTCTGATGCGTTGGCCCAAAGCCACTGAAGACACTTGCTACTCAGTGCCTCTCTGTTGCGGGCAATAGGCTCCGGCTTAGGCCACCTCCTGGCTGGTGACCGTCATTCAAGCAAGTAAGCTTAGAAGTAAGCCAGCTAGGGACTGACAGAGAGGTTTGGGTATGTGTTTTAGTTTGATTAGATTATCCAGAGTTCATGGGATTTCCTATTTGAGGGTCAAGCTTTGGGCATATAGCTCTGTGTTCTCATCTTTTTATTAATAATAATGTGACAAACTAGTATCTCAGGGTCTGAGGATGGTCCTTTCCTCTGATGTGACTTGGCTGTTATATTCTGGAGATCATACTTTTAAAAAATGGTCCTCTTACATTTTTCAATTTCTTCACTTACTGTGGTTGCTATTGTTGGCTTAATTTGAGGATTAAGTCTGTGGATCTGTGAATATGACTTTGAGCATTTACACTTATCTTGAAACTTTCTCTAACCCTTAATGTAAAAGAAGAATTAAGAAGCTATAAATTAAGCAGAACCCTGGAGTATCTTGGCAATTAGAGTGAACAAGATTTCAGCTGCTCTCTTTCATCAATTTCTCACACTCTTGGATAGACAGGGTATTTTAAATTTACAATCTGTATTTCATTTAGTCATAGAAGTTTTTTCTTGAATCTTTTGCTTATGCCGTTACAAAATAAAATTAAACTTCTGTTTAGCTATACCTTTTATAACAGGGTTTAGATGAGAGAGCTGCTCAATAAACTAGCTGTTACGTGAGGTAGTGTTCCTGTATTTATAGACGTTGTTACTATTGTAAAGAGATTATTCTGTAACCGTGCAGTATGTATCCGCAAAGAAGTATTAAGCTATGTCTATGGAAGAATACTTCTATGAACAGAAATGTAATTTTTTTTATTATTTGAGGTTTGGAGGAAAATGTGCACTTTCCGTTTGCTCTTAATTTTCCACCATAAGTAATAATATTCTGTGCTCTGCTTCTAAGAATTCAGACTGGTCAAAGTGGTGGCCACAGGTCAGTGTTGTGCTGCTATGGCTGCAGGTGCTCCACAGCATTTGGTGTAGCTCAAGCCTTAGCGTCAGAACTTCTTTCGTCATGAATATGTTAACTTTGTGAGGCAGTAGTTGTACGCAATTCAACTGCACATCATGTGGTAGCTTGTGTCTGTGCGTTGGCATCTTGTGCGCTGATTTAGGTAGGGCTTTTATAGCTCACAGTCAAATTGTTGGCACTGAACTTAGCAAATGACAGGAACTTGGAATTAGATTCCCAGGACTGTCTGAACATCGGTGTCACAGATGCTCCTTTTCTGCACCGTTTTGTTTTTTAATTCCAACAGTTTATTCTTACCTTTGTTTTTAAATGCTGTCCTCCTTTTCACTAATGCAAGGAGCATTGCTGTGCACAGATCCTGAGTGGTAGAGTTCTCATGTCTGCTTCAGAAGGAAAATTGTCATTTCATTTGCATTTGTAAGAACTGCCCAGCAGCCAGCCTCACAGTGACACAAATGAGACCAGCACAGGTTCAGACAAGTGCCAGAGAATCTCCAGGTGCTTCAGGCGCTCGCTAACCAGCTGCGTGCAGCGGAGAGCAGCTCTCGTGTCTGTGAAGCGAGCAGCGAGGGCTGGGATCAAATCGCTTGGCAGCATCCTCAAGGCCGTGTCCTTGCAGAAGTCTGGAGTCTCTCTGACACAGGACAAACGGATGGTGATTGCTGTTTTACAAGGGAGATATCGTTAACAATTGCACTTGGGCAGTTTCCAGCCTGAGGTTGTTATCAGTAAGTGAGCAGTCGCTGCAGCGGGGGCAGTTATTACGGGGGTGTGCCAGGACATGCAGTATGTGCATTATGGAAGAAGCAGTGTTGGAAGCAGTAAGGTTCCAAAGTTGCCACGGGTCATGTGTGGGACATCCATCCTAATTCCATCTTCTGTTCCTTCTGAGTAGCCGAGCTGTAAAGAAGTAAGCTTCGCAATGGTGCAGGTACTGGTGGGATGCGGGGAAGGTGGCGCACACATGAATGTTCGTGGGGCAAGGCAGGGACTGTACCACTTGCACATTTAAGATGGTGAAACTTTTACAGAGGTAAACCAGATCTTTTCACTAGGCCGATGCATTCAAATTGGGTTGTTTTAAATATGAGGAGTAATTCTGGGGACCAGACCCATGCTTTGCTGCTTGTGACTCACACAGCTGCACAAGGGCCACTGGAGAGCAGCCGGGAAGGGCTTTACCACTGCCCAGACAGTGCCGGGTGGCTGTGGGATGTGCGGTTGGTGGTTTGAAAGGACATTGCATAGACTGCTTGAATTTCAGTGGTCTCAATTCTCTTATTTTTATTTCTAGGTGTCCTGTTTTATTTAATGTCCATGAATCAGAGTAGGAAACATGTACCTGAGGAAATTAGAAGTATTGGTGATTTTTAATAGCTTGACACCAGTGTAGTCACCACAGCGCGGCTGAGGGAGTGTTAAGAGCTTGCTTTAATGGGGTGCCTTAGTACTGTGAGATGTTGCTCTTCTGTAGTTAAAGTTGGCTTGAATAGGAATGTTAAATAATTTATAAATGTATGTTATAAATTTGGTGGAGAGGGTGCTGATTTGGACTATGGGTTTCATTATGACTATAAATCTTACTTCATGGAGCAAACAATTTTAATGGAAATAAATAGCAAACACACTTGTCAGCAAGAATAATCTTGCGAAAACCTTTGAATGAGGTTTGGAGTGGGGAGTGTTGACTGCTCCTACAGAAATAAAAAGGAGGGGCAGGGGGAGTACATATGTGTCCCCCTCGCAGTTCTTTTAAACATTTTTCCCAAGCTCTTGGTGGAGCCTGAAAAATGTGTTTCCTTTGTTTGTGTGTTATATCTACTATGGTAAGCTGAAGCTTAACAGAGATGCAGTTAGACGTGCGACCTCGGGGGGAAAGAGAAACCTTGAACTTGTAAATATTTTTGCACAGGGGTCTTGCTAAAAGTATGCAGACTTGTTCAGATCCAGACCCATTTAGGGCAGTGTGTTTCCAAACCGCACTGCAGCTTCATGACTTATGAGCATCATGTAGACATGATCTGTGCAGGTGATGGTGTTAAAAACACGAAGCCACCATCAGGGATGAGGAAGGATGGCGTTGATTATTCCAGGTTCAAGTGTAGGGACAGTGCAGTTAGTGTTGCTGAACTTGTTACAGGCAGTGGTGATTATGGCAGATATATCACTTCTGCGGGTGACAAAGTCCAGAGAAGGCAACTTTGCAAGACCACCATGGTTCATACTCTGCCAGGCTGCCCACTGCTGGGGTGACCAGAGAGCTGTCAAAGCTGGCCACTGGAAAGTCTCCAGTCAGAGTGGGAACAGTATGGCCACACTTAGAAATGCCTGGGAAAGGACCAGATTTGTCTTCTGGAGACTTTATCAGAATGGTCCCCAAGGGCAGAAGGAATGTTCGTTCCCAGACAATCGGAAGAAAGCCCTGAAAGAGGATAAGGGTTGTTGCTGCAGCTTGCTCATAAGTCCAAGCAAACTGAACCCTCCTGCTGCTCCGAGCGCTGCCCATGTGGTAAACGCACCTCTGCCTCCGTTGAAATGCAGCACAAGTGTGGTGTGTTCTGGACTTGGGCGGTCGGATTTGGAAACTCAAGTCATCGATTTTTTCTAGATTTGCTTTATGTGTTAGTGTTAGAAAGTCTCCCCACAATCATGCAGCCTGACCAGACATTTACTAGATTGCTTACAAGGATTATTAGAAATTTCCTGTGTACTTTATTTTTTTTAATAAGGTATTGATTTCGGTATATTTCTGTTTATACTTGCAATGAATTGATTTATGGTGGTAGAAATTCTGTTTTGCTGCCAAAACCTAATGCATACTAACTAATTCAGTTTTATCTATTTTTTTCTTTTTTTTTTTTTTTTTATTAACCAATAGTTCATTTTCAAAAACAAACTAGCTACTCTAGAATTTGGTTCCTTTGCTTGCCTGACCTTTTGAATGGGTCAAGGAAGGACAGGAGACAGAAGCAAGCGTGGGCATCCCAGAGATGCTGTGCTACAGTACCACATATGTTGCGTTTCTCCTTGCAGGTCTGTGTGTTCCGTCAGTCAGACCCCTGCCACCCCCGGCACTCTCTGTGTATCAGGGTAAAATGGCTCAGTTCCACTGTTTCTCTGCCAAAACTCCTCTCTCGGCTAGAGGATTTAGGGCTATTTAAAATTAACCATTCTCTTTTGTCTGGTGTATGACATGCAGAACTTGATTTGAATCTCTTGTGTCAGATATGTAAATGTTTTGTACAATGGTTTTGACTACTTTCTGATAAACAGGTGGATGTTTTAAACGATCCATGCTGGTGTTTCTAGTCACTGAATTTAAGTATGTCAGTTTTACAGATAACATTATAAAATCAGAGACTTTAACTTTGTGTCCTATTCTGTGTTTCTTAACCCTATCATGTCCTCTGCCTTTCCCTTTTCAGGTGATTGTTAATGAACAGTTTTAGTTTTCAGATGCCTGAATTACTTTGGAAATGAGCAATCTGGGAACTGTGGAGAACAGCCACACACTTTAAAGTTTGTGTACATGCTCCTACGCTGTGTTTTTGTGGTGTTGTGTTTTAAAACAGCTGCCCTAAGAGCCATAAACATGGTTACGCAGTATAATAATAACTCTTGACTGTGGCCAGAAATTAATCATTTGGCAAGGTCACTGTGTGGTGCGTCTTCAACCCACAGTGGCTTTGTATTAGAATCAACAGGAACAAAAGGGGAAATATTATAAATGCCTGGTGGACTCTAAATAGTTTAAACAGTTTACGTTCATGGGTCAGAAGAAAGTTATAAGAACTCTGTTTTATTTCACTGTTTGTGAGCGTTCAGGGTGTCCTGTCCACACCATTGCTGGACTTGGCACATTTCAGTGCTTTTATCTCACTTTTGATGTGAACCTGAGTGTGGAGTGCTGTAAGTGTTGGTCTGCTCTCAGCTGAGCGTTTGATTAAAAAAAAGCGAAATTCTTGCTGCCTTTGGTATGATAAATGATCCCACATTTAATAGGTATGTATTAGAATAAGATACCGTCTAACAGATATGTGTTATCCCTTCTGACTTCAATAGAAAATTGTCATCTAAACTTCCGATGTATTTGAGGGTTGTATTTAAGTGCTTGTTTGGTTCACCCTATACAGAAGTCGTTCCTTTCAGACTATGTCTGAAACACATGCAATTTTGTCCTCATAATAACTGACTATCTCAAATGCCAAACTGTGCTCTGCTTGAAAGTTTAAAAGAAAACAGTGGAATGTGCAAGTATAGAAGAAACCTAAAATACTTGAAATGTAGCCGGTAGAGGGGAAGGGGAGACAAGAGGGCAAACACTGGCTTGGCATCATCCCGCTCTGTCTGGCACAGCCCAGCCAGCTCCACCCGTCCACTCACCCTGCTTGCACTGGAGCACCCTTGGGGTAAACGAGTCACGAGTAATGAAATTTAAAAAAAAAACTTTGTGCTGAAAAACAGTAAATTTCTATTTTTGGATGGCGTCCACTGTGTGGTGAAACTGCTGTTGTGGGATGCGTGCGGAGGGTGGTACTGCGCTCCGGGCAGTTGTCAGACATACAGTGCTGTGTCTCTTGCAGTTCATACATGAAAGCCTTCGCTTAATGTAAACTGGAGTCGCGTTCTTTGGCAGTGATAGCGTTGGGTAATTTCTAAAACATTGTTTGACTGTGTATTTAAGAATAGTGACCCCAAAATCCTGGCAGAAAAAAGGAATGTGGTCCTTTGTGTTTTTTTTTGTTTTGTTTTATTCTGTTCTTTAGTGAGGAATTCTATAAACTTTTAAGAGGAATGAAATTTAAAAAAAAAAAAAAAAAGACCTACACAAAAAATGCAAAAGCAGCCTGAAAATATTATAAATTTTGATTCTGAGGTCTTTGCACTTTCCCTTCCTGGTTGCCAAGCAGCCCTTCTTGGAGCACTCACTTTGTCATAGGAAAAGGAAAATACAGTTTTGTTCAATTCACAAGTTAGATTCTTTTTTGTGTGTTATTAACAGGTTTGGCAAACATCGCAAAGATGACAAGAGTGAGAAAACTGGTAAAATAAAAGTGCAGGAAGCTCTTACTTCAGAAGAGGAGAGAATACGAATGAAGCAAGAACAGGAGAGGTAGACTTCAGTATTTGCTTAAACCTTGATAGAGGGAGTTTGTTTTTGAAATTAAATAATTGAAGTTCAGTTTTAACTGATGAAATTTCCCAAATGTTGATATGTTTATACAATTTAAATAACAAGACAAAGCTGGATTTATTTTGGACATTAGTATCAACAGCTTCTTTGGCTGCATTAAGCATCTTTTATAGACCCAGAGCTGCTTTCCTTGTTGAGGAGACTAAAGTAATAAAATGAAATGTTTTCTCTATATATTCTTTAACTGATTTTATTGACATTTTCAGAAAACAGATATTTATATAGAATGAAGTATGTTTTGTATTTTTCTTCAAAGTCTTGCTTATCTATTTTTTTCATTGATATCTTTAGAAAAAAACTTTAAAATTATATTTACCAGTATATTTGTCACTGGAGTTCAGTCTATTTATGTGTCATGCAGTCTGTTTATGGAATGATATGTATATTAAACTGCTAATTGTAAAAATGAGTGGTGAGTACCTCTATTTTTCCTTGTCAGCTTCCCTTAACATTAAAAACCTATATAATATATTTGTCATATGCTCTTCTCAATATTTCCAACCTACTTTTCGTCCTGTCTCTTGTAGCCCTAGATATTTGGGGCCTAGACTGGTATCTCTTACATCAATTTAGTCAAAATCTTGGAAAGCTTAGGTCGTAAATTAATTAGTGTTCAGGGATGTGCGTGGAGAGAAGGCCTCTTTGCGTAGACATCTCTTCAGCAAGGAGACTAAAGGGTTACAGAGTTTGAATGCTGAGTTGTAAATAGATTCAGATACATTTAGCAGTGAAAGTGAACTATGAATTTGAATGATTTATCTACAAATTATGCTATAGCTCAACCATAACTTGAGGGTGGATGCAGGAACTACAGAGGGAAATTTTGTTGTCCGTGTATAGGAGGTATGACTAGTTAGTCCTAATGATCCCTTTAGCCATCATCTCTGTGCACCTTGGTCTTCTGCCGGTAAGAACAGAAGTTTATAAATGGTGGCTTCATCACTCTAACAGCTCTCTGGTATAGCAGAGCCACAGTAATGCTTGTGTAGTCTCCTCAATTAAACCTAGAATGGTTTGCTTTCAGTTCTTTTAGGGTTGAGTGATTTATACTATAGTTAAGTCTGGCTAGGCATATACATTTATTAGATAATGAAGATCAGCAGTAACTTGTTAAACTGCAGAAACTTTATCATTTGTGATCATCTGTTTGGATTACATTACATGATTTTTTTTACCCTTTAACAGATATTACTAGCATAAATTGAGGTAAAAATTTATTCATGTCTTTCTCTGTCCATTCTGACAGTAGAAAGTAGCTGGATCACAGTGCTTGGTTGTTTTTTACTTGTCTGATAGTTTTTTATTTTCTCTTTTTTAACAAAAGTGAAGCAGGGTCATTAAATTTGTTCCTGTTTTTAAGAGTAATGTGCTTTCACATTAAATGGCAAAGGCGAATACTGGAGCTGAAGGGAATAAGTGACTTTGCATACGAGGGTGTTTGTGCAGTCAGCTTCCCTGTACGCGTGGGCAGACCAGCCACTTTGTGGATAAACTCGTGCCAGGGATGCAGAGCCATGGAAAGCTGCCTCCGTCGCTCCAGGCAGCTCAGGGCAGGGGCAAGGTTAGCCACACATGCACAGCACTGATCCCTGGCTTAATACGCTCTGCTGAGCCCAAGCTTGCCCAGCACGGGGGGTTTCTGAGTGACCTTAAGTCCCCAGAAAATCAGCCATATACATTTATTCAAAGAAGAAAGAGTTGAGGTTTCAGTTAGTAACGTTTTCTCTCTCTTCGTTCTCTTTCTCTGTCTCTCTGTGTCTCTGTGTCTCTCTCAGTAAGAATGGTGAGAGTATAGACTGTCCATGTGGTGATGTGAGAGAGGTTGCAATAGTCACGCTGGGTACCAAGGTAGAATTATGAAATTATTTGTATAGCCCCTGATGCATGGAGCAAATTCCTAATCCCTGTCCATCAAGTTATGCTAACCAATTTGAATCTTTCCTGGAATCTCACTCCTTGTGTGTCGTAAAAACAATTTTGTGTGTTCACTGAAACTGCAGAAAATGCATGTGCCAGAACTTCGTAACAGCTTGATGTTATCGTAACACGGGTCATCCTCCTCCTCCCGTTACTCTCTTTCCCTGACTGTGTATTTGCTTTCTTTTGTGTTATGACTATAAGAGAATGCAAGTTCTTTGGGGTAGTGGCATGTATGACTAATAAAAGACAATAAAATAGCAACCAAATGTGTGAGGTGCTTCCTTATGTTTCTGAAAAATTCAGATGTTGATTTGGTCCATAGAGACTAAATATTGTTGCAGTTAGATTGCGGAGAGTTTCCTTTTGATCCTGTAAAATAATGATGTTAGATACATGCTGTTAATGAAGAGTACTCTTGCAGATTAACTGAACAATCCCTCAAAATGCTTACTAGGAGACAGTAAAATATTACTGTCAGTGTTGCTTCAGAATGGCTGCTATTTTAACTTTGTTTTCTGTGTTTTTTTGCCTCCTCGATGTTTCTAGCAGTACAATTCACTTGCTCTATTTTACTTGGTATTTGATACTGTATACCTCTATAATGATGCAATACTTTGGGGAAATAGGTTGGATTTAATGAATTTACTATGTATGAGAGGCTAGGAGCAAAAATCCTTAGGGGGTCAGAGAACAAGTGAACGGTCCATTAAAAAAATCAATCATGCCCACAATTTCATGGAATTATTATGCTTTGACTTGGTAATTTTAATAGTATTGTGCTAACAGTAATATTTTCTTTAAAATCTTAAAAGTAGTGTTCATATAGATTATGAGACAAATAAGCAAATTAATGTTTTTCAATTTACCATGCTTAAAATGAATAAAATTGCTTTTAATAAACATGTTATTAATAATAATTTCTTATTAAGGAGAGTATCTCTTAAGCTATGTATCTCTTAAGCTGTATATGGTACATGTTTATCGACAATCTTAAAGCAGTTTTGAACACAAAATCAAATTATCTAGTTAAAAATAGAGGCAGCTTTCAATGAAATAGGATACTGGAACAATTAGGAGCATCATCTGAGGAGACCACCCACCAATCTCACCAAAAGTGCTGTAAAATGCTTGCTATCTCCAAATGTTGGATTAACAGTTCATCCAAGGCCATAGGATGTTGTCGCCGTGTTACTATTCTTTCACACTGGTTTACTCCAGAAAAAGAAGTCTGCTTGCATTATCCTTGAGTATGTGCGAAGCACTGATCTGAAAATCCAGGTGGGCTCTGGTGTGCTGTTGGAAAGCGTTCTTCTCCCCAGCAATAGCACCAATCAAAACCTTAAGGCAAAACTAAGCAGTGGGTTTTCGGAACTTAGCCTTGTGTCTCCTAAGCATGAGACTGTACTGCAGAGTCATGAGGAAGTCGACTAAGACCTGGATTCAGTTAGCTCTATTCCTATGCCAGATCACAGCTGGTTTATAACTTGGAGCCCCTCTTTGCCATGCTGTCATCTCATCCATCTACTAGTAGTTTAATGGACTACTAAAACTGGCTACCACTGAGATGCTACGTTCACTCAGACAGACTGAGAAAACAGCCCTGGGCCCTTACTGGTTTTGTTGTAGAAGGTCTATCAATTCCAAAGTCTCCTGATGTACCTGTGGTTGGCCTGTCTTACTAAGAGTACCGACTTGGATTTTAAGAGTGGAGCTGCATGCAGTGTATCTTGAGCTTTCAGAGATGCTTCAAACTACTTATAGTCTTACACAGGTATTGCTGTGTAGGATAGACTTAAAACCAGATTTTGAAACTTTTGTTAATGACCAAGAAGAATTAGTGTTACAACCCAGTCAGTTTTCATATGGATGGTCACCTTCTACTGTGCTACTGGAGCTAAGCCTTTGGAAGCCCAAGACCTTTCCGCTTAAGAAACTCTCTACATCTGGTCTTTGAGGGGCTCCCAGAATAGGGTTTTCTCAATATGTAGCCAATGTGTCCATCGGTATCCTGCAACCTGATTGCCCTGAAATGTTTTCTGACTTCTTCAAGACCTTGTAGTATAGTCTTTTCTTAGGAGATGTGAATACAGAAATACTGTTCAGAAAACCAAATGCTTTTGTCATCTGGTTTTTATTGGTGGCCCTCGCTGGAGAGAGACATACCTCCAGCAGCAGGTTCTGATACCTTCCATCTCTCCCTCTTTTACTCTTGGATTTTTCCTTGGATTTCTTTTTTGTTGTGGGGTGTATTTTTTTTTAATCCCCTGCATCTCTGTGTTCATTACAAAACATATCTTGAGGAAATCAGAAACCATTGCCTATGTTCTGCCCTTCTTCAGCTCGGGCACGTGCAGTCGTTGACGCCAGAAAGGCAAGGCCAAGTGTGCCAGCCTTATCTTCAGCCTTGGACTGACTTCCTTTAGCAACCCAAGGGCTCCCCAACACAAACAACTTTACTCTTTGTACCCAGGTAGTAGATAACAGAGGAATTAAATAAACATGTGTCTTTCAAGTTCTTAAGAAATTCAGCTGTATCTAGTGTGGTTCACTGCTAAATAATGCTTGAAAGGTGAAAGTAGCAATTCTAATGTAAACTCGTGATTCAGAATATGTGATCCCAGCTATGGGCGAATAGCGCTTATGCTTTAATCCACCTCTAGAGGCACTTCCCCCTCTTGAAAGAAGAGCCTCAGGGATGTTTTCTCTGTTTGGTTAATACGCTGACTTAAGAGCTTTACTAATGTCCTATAAATCTCTGGATTGCCCATAGAAGTGTTTTAATCTTAGTATTGTATTCTTCCTCAACTTCCACTGAAATGGATGCAAAATCAGGTGCTTAAGCACCTGTGCTGTGAGGACCAGTCTTGAAGAGATAAGGAGAAACCTCTTGGAAGAGCGTTAGAGTGGTGCTGGTGGGAGCGCTGTGACATTCCTGTCTCCAGGAATTCTGGGAGGGTGATGGAGCCGTCAGGTGGGGGCTTTTGGAGCCAGGGGCTTCCTCTGCTCTGAAAAGGCAACCGTACAACTCTAGTCTCTGCTGTCTTGTTGGAAGAAGGCTAACGCACAGCAAAGCCATACCGCACTTTGTGTGCGCATACGTAGAGTTATCATCTGGCAAAGACACCTGCTGCTTCGCTCGTTTGCCCCCTTTCTGTTCTGGAAAACATAACCTCTTGTTCCTCTAGGCTGCAAAGGGAGTTAAATGTACACAATTCTGCTGTTAGTGTTGCCCGTGCCTGTGGACGCGTCGCCCGAGCCGGCCTCGGCGGGGCCGCGGGACCGGGAGAGGGAGCTCCGGCCATGGATGCCCCGGGAGCCTCGCCGGGGCCTGGTGCAGCACAGCCGGCCTCGATGCCGTGCTGTCAGCGGGGTGAAAGCCTGGCTGGGATGGCGTTAGGGAGAGGCCTGGAGTGGCCGGGGGCGGGAAGCGATGCTGGTGCAGCTGCTGGAGTGGGGGACGTGACCGGGGATCTGGGTCCTGCAGAGATGCTGTCGGTGGGAGGCGGGTCGGGCAGCTGGCTCCGTATCGGCAGATTTGCCTTCACTTCTGGAAATCCATCAATAGGCTGCCAGCGTTTTTGGTGCGAAAGTAAACAAGACTAAAATTTCAGTGTGTGGTGTTCACATAACTATTTTTCCTAAATCTAGAGTGAAACACTCTGTCTGTTCATTAATAGTTGAAATAACTTTGGTATTTTTTGCTGAAGGATTCGGTCATGCCATAAAATCCTTCCTCTATTACATGTTTCCTAAGGGTATAAGGGTCTTTATCTCCAGCATATAATAAACTTCTCTTCATCTTTCTCTAGTGCCATTAAAGCCACAAGCCCTTTGTTGTAAAAGTATACTAATGAATAGAAATGTTACAACAAGAACAGAAGTCTTGTGTTTTCCCTTCATCATGCATCATCCATTTTAATTAGACGAAAGGGTGGTGAGTACTGTGACAAGAGTCTGGAATTAAAATCATTAATTGATGTCAAGCTGACGAGAGACTGCTAACATGAATTTACTGACAGCAGGAAAGAAATTAACCTTATTACTTTATTTAGTACATTGGGACTATTTATTATATTTTCCTATGCAAGTTCAGTGTGTTCCATTTATGATGACAGAGGAAGACAAATAATTAATAAAAACCTACATAAAGTTTTATTACCTCCTATCAATGAAGTTTACATGAAAACCACATCAGTAACTTAGAAAAAACAAACCCGCCACATCCTTCTAATCAACATAACTCATCAAAACCATTACAGCAATATTTTTGATACTTTATGTAACATGCTGTGCTCTCTAGCCAAGTAGAATTGCAAAAGTGATCTGATTTCAAACCACGCCTTAGTTTCTTAATGTCAGTGTTGCAAAAAATGAAACATATTTTCTCCATCAGTGACATTGATTGGAATAACTGTCTGTTTTGATCATCTTTGGAAGGTCATCCTAACATAGATGAGTTTTAATGTTAAGCATCTTTATTGTTTAGATGAAAGAGTACAACAGTGTCTTACAGAATGACAGCAGCATCCTATAGATAATTTGTGACCCAAAGGTCATAATAAAAGAATAGAGGGGAGGTCATCCTGTAGTAAAGGCCATCTGGAACTGTTAAAGTATCAGATGGAGTAAGGGGCTGAACAGCAGGACAGTCTTGGTGTCTTTCCAGATTTCCCAGAGTGACCATAATATTTTTATTGGAAAACCCCAACTTTCTCCCCCTTAAGCAAAATATTTTCATCAAGCAATTTCATCTTACTTTTAGGCAGAAAGACAACATACTCTGATAGGGAGAGGTTTTTTGTTTCTTACATAGCCTAAGTGTTATCTGCGTTGTTAAAAAAACGCAAAGGTTCAGCTTTAGTTTTGCTGCTGCTGTATTGTGATGCCACTTAACAGCTTTCACAAGAACTATTACCTCTGAATCTGTTATTACTGTGAACATTCAGAATGTGAATGTTTTCTAAAGTGACCTGTGTAAAATCTTTCCTGATAAAACTTCCACCCCCTTCCCTGTAAGAGAGGAGAAATTCCTCTGTGAATCAGAAAATCAGAGCAATGTGTTTCTCATTCTCACTTATTTTGAGACGGAGTCTGCTTGTCAAGGGGTATTCCAGTTTCACTGAGATTTGTAGCATTGTTTTTGGCAGTGGTTTTTCACATAACAGATGAGGGTGCAGGACATGAAAACAAATCAATAGCAGTGATTTTTGTAAGAGAACACAGAAGTGAAGCATGAGAATATTGAGCTTTGGAAAAACATTTCAGACCAGTTCCACTTCATAAAAATACTGACTTAGGGAGATATGTAAATAGAAGCTTTCGTTGAGGAATAGTTGCTGAGGTAGTTTTTCAAACAAGGCACCTCACGTTCTCTAGCTACGTAGTGTAAGTATAGAGATTTTAAGACATTGTGCTGAAAGTGTATTTTCTCTATTATTCCTCTACAGTGATGCAATTTTCTGAGTTACAAATTTGCTTAAGGTGTCTTGCAGATCATATAAGTTCAGCACTCTGTAAAAAATTCCAGTTCTAAGTAACAGCACTAATATGTTATGTTTCACCTCGGAATGCCACAAACTTTAGGATAAGGCAGCAGCACGTCCTCTGATCTACCATAAACTATGATGTTACAGGTAGAGTTGCTGTAGCAAATACTCATTTCAGAATTAAAAAAGCTGTACCATAATTACTAACTTACTGAACTTATTGTTGTTGAGTGGAGCAGAACTGAGAGCCCATCAGATTTTCCTGACTGCACTACAGGAGTCTCACAGTAAGATAAAGCACTAAAACCACTATTTTCTTCTAATTCTTGGATACAGCGGCAAGTATTTGACTAACCAGAAAGACATCTAATAATACATTTACAACAGGCAGATAGGTCCCCCCCCTTCACACGGCAGCTGGAACTGTTATTTTGTAACCAGTTACTGGAACAAGCCTTTTAATGGGTTATAAGAAACCTGGCTCTGACTGTACTGTAGGTTTATGCCCTCACTCAGTACTGTGACCCAGCAAGGTTTTAGAATTGAACCCTGAGAGGTGTTGCGGGTGCTAATTCGTTGGTCCTGTGCAAAGATATTGACTTACCAGCTATATTCTCTATTGGTGGGTTTTTTTTTGCTTTTCTTTCAACTTCAGTGTGTGATATTCACATAATCCCTTGCTTTGTTGTGGGATTTTTCATTGTAATTTTTTGTCATTTTGGACTGTTTCATTTTCCAGCTTCAGGATCAGTCTACTTTATACATAGTACTCTAGAAACACAGAATAATGGATCTGAAATAGAACTAGCAGCAAAATTTTACGCCCACTTTTGTTATTAGACTTCAGCTAGAGGAGCGTAGATGCTGGATAGTCTTAGCTCAGCCTACTGATGACAGTGTTGTAGCTGGACATCCAGTTACTGCCTGCAGTATCTGGGAATGACTGATTTGATATATGGTACCATTTGATATATGGTATGCCTGTGTCATGTTTCTTGCACATACGGGAACAGCTGCTCCTTACACATCCAACTGCAGAATTCAGAGGTCACCCACCAGTGCTGCTTTCTGGCATTGTTCTCCAGTTGGAAAACAAAAAAATTTAGGGGAAGAAATGGTCCAAGAAAGCCTGCATTAGAGAGGAAACCAGTGCTCTTAGAGTGAGGAGGGACGGAAGCAGGAGCTCTCCCAAGTTGTGTTTCAGCAACAGCTGGATCTCGTGATCTTCCTTTCTACTTCAGTCCAGCAAAATAGCTAAATAGCAGTTTAGAGCTATATTAATGTAATGATCAGGGATCTGTTGTCATAGGTGAAAATACCAGCTCTTCTGGCCAGTTTTGTAATGCAAAAGAAAAAATAAATTCCATTTTGCTTGCAGACAGCAATGATGTTCTTTGATGCAACATGGTTCCCAGCAGGAGAACTGTCCCAGTTGCCCATCTGGGTGATCTTCCACTGCTGGGGTCACTGACCCTTGGATCAGACTTCAAAATAAGGAAAGAAAATTTCAGTCCTCGTAGTGTTTGTTTTGAAGACAGGAGGACCCGTACTGCCTGTGTACCTGATACATTCAGTGCTGGTTGAAACATATCGTTAAAAAAACAAAGTAGATACACACTCCACCCCCCAATGCTGCAGACCATTAAACTGCAAAGTAGCCTGAAGGCTCCTTTGAAATGTAAGTATGGTGGTAATTTATGGATATTTTTTTTAAATCAAAATAAGCAAGGATTTTCACTGGTTTACTCCAAGATCCAAGAAAGCAGGTTTGATGTACACTGCTGCAGGGATGTGTCTTCACTTTGGAAAGACAAAGGGTGAATCAGTAAGGTCAGGGGATAAGGAAAGGTGGGAGTAAAATACATGAGAGGTTCTACCAGGCTAGAAGAAATTATTCTAATGTCTCCTTTAGTTTCTTCAGTGTCACTCAGTTTCAAATTGGTGTTTGCACTTCACCTGCTTATATGCATAATGTTTACTTTCTCACCTACATTTTTTCATTTCTTTACATCTTCATTTGTATTTTGCTGCCTTCTTTAATAGCCTTCTTTATAAAGTCCTTATGAAAATGAGCATGTTGTTCTCTTCTTAATGTATTAGGGCACTTATAGTAATCACCTTATCACCTTGATCCCCCCACCCTCTTTTTCTTTCAACTACAAGCCCTCCTGGGTTGTAGCTCATTAAAGGTTTTGGAAATTCTCATGCATCTCTTCTGCATGTGGGATTTGAGGAGGGGGGAACTGCAGAGAGACAGTAAGTACTATCATATAGTCTAATTGGCAGACAGGCTGTGATTGTTGAAGGAGAAAGAAAATTAAGCCTGTCTGATTGTGTAGATGCATTTCTTTAATTCTGAGGTGGTGGATAGCTGTTTTTTTTTCTTTTTTGTATGTAGTCCCTGTTATCTTTCTCTGTTGTTGTATATCCAACACGTAGGAAATATATGTGTGTATAATTTCTATGTAGGTGCAGAATTATAGATCTGGAAGAGAGATCAGATCACTTTTCCAATCTTAGAGGTCTTTTCCAACCGATGATTCTATGATTCCAAAGTAGCGTCTCCTGTGTACGCCATTCCTGTAAGATGTTTGTTTCATCCTGGATTTTTTCAGTTTAGAATGACATAGAGTCTACAACTTCCCCTGGCAATCTTTTCCACTACATTTTCATTAGAAATTTCCCTTGCCCAGAGTATGTAGTCTCAATTATTCTTGCTGCAGTTTCAATACCTAGTATTTGCGTTAGAGATGGACAACATTTTTCTCTTCCTCCTTATTTATCTGGAGACTGCTATTATGTCCCCACTCTGTCTTTTTCTTTTTCCAAGCAGCTTGACATTGCTGACTTGCGAGTATCTGTCATCCAGTAGAATTTCCAGATCCTTTCCTGATCCTTTCCTGAAAAAGCAACTCACAGATTTTTCCGCTACTTTTAATTGATATGCTTAATTATTCCAACTATGTAAATTACCTTCCAGTTGCTGTCATTGAAGTTAATTCTGTTTTTGAAGTCTACTCTATTTTTCAAGAATATTTGAAATATTAATCCTTTCCTCCAGTGTTCCTTCTTTTGAGTTTTCTGCAGCTTCAATAGCATCCTAGTTAATAATGAAAAATCTGAGTAAATTCGGAGAGAAACCTATGTAGAAAACGTCTGGATCCATCCATCTAGGGTGACTGTGAATTGGTGAGAGCTACTCTCTAGATACTGTGTAGCAACTGCCTGGTTCAACCTATTGCATCCCTCCCGTAGCTGTTTTTCTTAGCCTGGGATGTACTGTTTGTCCTCTGTTCACAAGGCTGTTGACTGGGTTGTCAAAGGAAATCCAACTGACTCGATCACATCTGTTGTTTATAAATCTATGATGGCTACTGCTCATCCCATTACCTTCTCTGTGCTTACCAACAATTTGTTTCAAAGGAGGTTGAAGTTAAACCAATGAGTCTATAATTGTCCTCCTCCAAGGCGTGTTTGACTTTTTCTAGTTTTTCAGTACTTCAGCAGTCCTCAGCAGGTGCTCCTGATACCCAAAAAAGGTCTGACACTGCCTCAGACAACTCTGTGTGTGGGATGAAGTTCAACTAGCTTAACTAGTTTAACCAGTTTCTAGCTACTTCTTTTGCTGCTAGATTGGGGATCTTTCTGTTATTGGTGGCAGTGTCAATTGTGCGGGCCACCTGCTTGCAATCAACCATTTTAGTGAAGACAGATGCAAAGAAAAAAACCCATTAAGCCTTAGGTCTCCTCAGCATCATCTGTCAATATTGTTCCCTCACTACTGAGCAGGGGATCAACCTTTTCTGTGCTCTTCCCTTTACTGCTAATGCAATTACACAATGATTTATTGTTATCTTCAAAGCTCCCTGCTACTTTTAGTCCACATTGTGCCTTGGCCTTTCTGATTTTGGCCCTGTACACTTGTGCTGATCTGTGGCAAACTGACCACATTTTGTATGTGTTTCTCCATGTGTTTGAGATCAGAGGACAGTCATGTTGTAGCCAGCTGACCACACTTGTGTACACAGGAGATGAGGCAGAACTGTGAATTTTTTTCTTTTATTAACTTGAAAAAGGTTGGTCTGCAGCCTTCAAATTTAAAAATCATATTTATGTAGCAATATTTTCTGACTTTTTTTCTTAAAGATGCTAAAGTTTTAAATGAAAAGGGGGGGCAAATGAGGAAGAAGAGGTGTCTTTCTTGTTTACACTGTTGCTGCCTGTGATTATCCATTGCCCACTGTGATACTTTAGAATTATTTTCCCAGGAAAGCAGATGGCTTTGCTGAGAGGTGGTTATAACTGTGATAACTGACTGGCTCTAATCATGATAAGAAAAGCTAAGTGTCATATGCCAGTTCAGAGGGAAATCACAATAATGCCTATAATCAAGGTACCCTCATTAGAAGAGTAGTTGCCAGAAAATTTCTGCTTCTATCCAGACAAAGGTCAAAGAAAAATGCAGGAGAGGACAAACTCCCATATTGTCTTGATTGCCAAAAATTAGAAAAAGGGCCATTAAAGCCCTGAAGGCAGTTGAGGAGAGGGGGAGGAGGAGCAGCAAGACCTGGCTGAGTTGCTGGCGCGCTGTGCCTGCGAGATATTTTTCACTAGCAAAGGAGGAGGGGGCAAATTTGACAAGATTTGGCTACGGGCCAACGCACCTCCTGACCTCTTTATTAGACAAAATATCTGGCAAAAATTGGGCCGAATGTGTTCAGCCCATCTGACTAACTTAAACAAGCTGACTGGCTTTATAAACGTGCCGTTGTTTTTCACTGCTTTCAATCCCTCATGCCGACGCATGCCAGTCTGATGGCAAGAAGAACTGAGAACTGGCAGTGGTGAATGGCTTGTCGTTTAGCTTCTGTCCTTACACAATGCTGTTTCTATCCTTAATAAACATTGTCAGCCATCTCGCGTATGTGGAACTGCAAGCGTTCAATACTGATTTTGTAAATGAGTGAGCCTCGGTGGAAAAGGCGAGGTTGTGGATTATCACTTGGGCACTAGCTGAATCCTGGCAGCAGCAGGAGGATTAATTGAATTGACCAAGCAATTGCACACCAGAAGCAGCAGCCAGCTTTGTTTCTGCTCTTAGGGGAGGATGTTGCTGCCATTTAAATGGCAAATGTAATGTACTAGCCATGAATATCCTTCCCATGCCGTGTTCAGCAAATAAGATAAGTAGGTGTTTTGTTGCAAGGATCTAAATCACTAATATGAAAAAATCCCGCAAAGGAGATTGAAGCTACCAAGAGTTTGGGAATGTATTTATAATTTAACTCTGAACACTACATGAAATTAGGGTCAATTTCTTTTCTTTTGCCAACTTTGCGTATTCACTTTTACTCACAACAACTCTGCCAGCACCACAGATTGGAGTTTTCTGTTACTGGAAAAAGTTAAAGTTTAGTTCAGACGGAACTGCTGTAAACCTTTGGTTCAGGGTGGGAATTGGCTCACAGACTAATACCATAGAATGCTTTGGGTTGGGAGGGACCTTTAGAGGTCATCTAGCCAAACCCCCCTGCAGTGAGCAGGAACATCTTCAACTAGATCAGCTTGCTCAGACCTGAACTTGAATGTTTCCAGGGATGGGGCCTCCACTACCTCTCTGGCAGTGGACATTCCAGTGTTTCACCATGCTCATGGTAAAAAAAATCTTCCTTATATCCAGTCTAAATCTACCTTCTGCTAGTTTAAAACCATTACTCCTTAATGTGATTAATTTGGTATCTACATTTGAGCTACATGGCTAAATGCCCTTTGTGGTCAAGGCAGGGGTACCTGGCACAGTCAGAAGAGCCCAGAGAAGGATTTGGATTCACCTGAAAATGGCCACGTTTCTGCTGTTTGGCTGAACTGCTCTCTACACCCTGTGGGCAGATGCGTGATGTGACTTAATCTTGGCCAGCTCTTCTGGGAGTCCAAAACATAGGTCGACACCTAAATTTAGGTGTTTAAAACGGTAGTTACCTTCATCTGAAAGCTGACTCTCGCTCCCAGAGTTTTGAAGGAGTGAATGAAGGAGTGGCTGCTGTTTGCTGGGGACAGCAGTGCTTAAGCTGTTCCCTTACTTTTGTGACCACCGTTTCACGTGCGTAGGAATCGCTATACAATGGGTATGTCTATCATTGCTGGATTAGCTTGCAATCAAAAGCTCTGCTAACAATTATAGGAAGTTCTGCAGCTAACAATATTGTCATTTGAAGCAGTTATCATTAGCTTTGGAATTGAATGGCACACAAATGCATGAGGATAGTTTATATTGTACTGAACATTATAATTTGAGTCTCAAAAGCGCGACAGTACGTTGTTGACATTTCCAGTATTAACACTTCAGCAAGAAGGGTTTAGAAGCTTCTTTGGATAGCTTTTGTATTTTTAAAAGTTCCGTTCCATTTAAGCACTGCAAAATTGATTAGCAGTTTTTGCAAAATTCTTTGAAGATGAGAAGAGTTATGTAAATGCTAAGGACTATTATTATTATTGGTAAACCCACACAAAATCTGCAGGAAGGCCATAAATCCTCAGAATTAGCTGATCTGAAATCTCAGATGTATGCAGTTTTATTGTGTCATGTCGCGAAACAATACAATTCAGTGCAGACAGCTTAATACACATCTCCACACTGTAAAACCAAACTGTGTTCAAACACTGCTCCAGGCACTGGACTTCAACAGCAAGAGCATTGCTGTTTAGGGTGGCAGTACAGAGCAAACTCCAGGTTCTCGTCTGTCCTGCACAGTGTGTTTACATAATTATTTTAATCTTTCCCACAATAGTCCGCACTGGCATTTCCTCTGCGTATACTGAATTCAGTATATGCTAACAAATGAGTTAGGCCATATCATGCATATACACACATGCACACAAGGAGGGGGATCAACATAAAAAATAATATCCCATTAAGTTCAGGTTCCTTCATGAAAATATATTCAGAGTTAAAAACTATTATACTTGCAAAAAGGATAGTACAATATTCAGCTGACAGCTGTTTTTCTCTTCAAGAATAAGTCTGCCGTATTTTCCCTGGTCATTTGATTCCTCCAGGTTTGGAGACAGAATGTTTAAATAGAGTATGTCCTGAAGAAGGCAAAATCAAAGCTGTATTTTAAACAATAATAAAAAAATATATTGAGTAATCAGAATGCCTATACTTTTGTCAAGTGAAAGTGATAGGACTTGCACAGTGGTTTACACTTAGAGAAAATTAATTAAGAGAAAAAATCAGAATATTTTAAGTGTCAGCATAGTCGGACATCTTATAAGTTTCACTTTAAGGTTATACTTTGTGAAATACTGCTTATTGCAAATGTTCACTTGGTACTTTGGTTATAATTAACAGGAAGATTAATAATGCGTTCAGACTCTGATTTTTAATACTACATGTGTGTATTAACACATTGTATTAGCAATTGTAGAAAATATTCTAAAAAATTTCCTGGTGGATATGAACGTAATTACTTACATAACACTTCAACAATCAGTTCTCTCCCACTTGAACAGGCACAAGTATCGCTCAGTGAGCCGTGCATGGGAAAGTCTTAATGTTCTTGCTGCAAATGGTGCTACGTCTAAACACATTGAACAGATGATAAGCAGAGACATGAGAAAAGTTGGTTAACATGAAACGGGGAACACTCGTGTGCACCTGTGGAGAGTGATGTGATATTCTTGGTCAAAAGTTAGATAAGTTCACTGGCACGTCTCATAGCAGGCAGTGTAACACTGAGGCCAGTATCACCAGTTATCATTAGGTAATTCGGTTTTGTAAGCACTTCAGATGACAATGTTTTCTTCTGACTGGATTGGTCTATGCCACATTATTGCTTGGGTTTCATACACTGAAATTTTGGTTGTCTAAAATACATGACATTTTTTTGCTCAAATTGGTGTCAACCAACGTTCCAGTATTTGATAACACATTGTGCATTGAAGTTAAAATTAAATCTGCCGATCGCTAGGAAATTTCTGATTTCCTTTGGGTTTCCAATTCAGAGGACAAATATCAACAGACAAATGCATTCCTCCGCAGGGTGATTAGTACGGGACTACAAACTGGAAGTGAAATCAACAGAGAGGAATCAACAAGGGCAGGTCATTTTCAGGCCTGTTTTTCCTTTGGCATAGATACCTTCCAAGTGATTAAGGTGGTAACATTTCTGAACTGCAGCTTTGCAGTATAGGACAATGTAAATCATACATTTTTATTTTAAAAATAGGCATGCAGAAACACCGTTTAAATTTGAAATGGATTTGGATTTAAACCTCAGTACCTCTTCACTGTAAATAAAAACCAAAAAACAATTCCCGTTTGATGTTGGTGAAGTTGTGGAGGAGCATGCTGTCAGCTGAATACTGTTAAGAGTTTTCTTTTCCATTTTCTCTGTCATAATCAAAAGCAATGAGTAAAAAAATTAATTTTGTATTTTCAAAGTGCACAATACAAAAAAATATGTTGGTTTAAGTTAAATATTCTCAGATTTCTTCTATTTGCCTTTTTTTTTTTTATGGTTGTTTTTCTTTCCACTGTGACTGAATATGAATGAGAGTTGTGATGTACAAGTCAGGAGTAGTGGCCATGAGAAGAACAACTAGGCTGAGGTACAACTCGGGACATATATGCGAATCACTGAACCATCGATGTAGATGGCAATGGCTGTTGAAGGGAGTTCAATCAGTCAGCTGTATCCAATATCCTTGGTCAATACTTGTGGGATTTTGGGGGAAAATAGGTCTACCTATCCAGGCCATCCTCCCATTCCCTTCTTTTGTTACAGTGATGTTTGCTATCATAGGAAAAAACAATTTGCTTGGAACTCAGTCTGAGGAAGACACCTAAATTGAGATGTTCACATACCAGCCCAGGGCTGGATTCACGTGCTTGAGCACAGTTGTCTGGGTCATTTGAGTTATCACAGCCTCTGAGATGTCAGCATGGGACTGGCAGGTGTGACAAGGACCTCCAGGAGTGCTTCTTGTCCAGCAGCTGGAGGTCCAGCAGGATTACCTGGAGATGTTAGGTGGCCGTAGCTGGCTATGCTTAAGCAGCAGAATCAAGGCTGGGTATCCAGGTTCCCAAGGAAGACCTAAACAAGAGCATCAAAAGTGTCTGTAGAGTGACTCTGCTCATGCTAGGACACACCAACTAGCATAGCAGCTGCTCTGGAGTCTGCTGATGTATGGCTCTGTGGACTGTAAAGGGAGCCTGCACAAGTAGCTGGCGTGACCTCACCTACTGCAGGCATACCGATGTCTTACACTGCAGCCCGAATCCTGCCCTTTGTGCATCCCCTTTTTCTTTTTGCAAAGACTAATCTAGATGGTGGCTAAGTTTAAAATTTCCAAAAATGTCAGTGTTACTTAAGGCTTTTTTTGTTTTCAGAGGAGACACGGCTTACTTTCAAAAGTAGCCTGCTTTGAGTGGGCTGCCCTTGTTAAAAGTCGGTGAACCAGCTGTCTTTGGAAATGGCACATAACAGGGGTGCGCAGAGCTGTAGTCTGAATGGATAGGTACTGTCACACTGTGTAGCCATGGCTGTAATAATAGATGAAAAAGGAGCACATTTTACTAATGGAAGGGAGGAGACAGCTGAGTGCTTCATTTTGCAATGATGACAGAGCATTAAATTGGTCTGGGCAGACAATGTTGGGGGGAGTGGGTTGTTCTTTTCAGTTTGCTGTGCATGTGTGTGTGATACGTCAAATTTTCTAAAATGCCAAAGAAACTTTGAAGCACAGATCAAATTTTAGTAATAGCTTTGTGTGCTTTTGAAAATATGACCTGTGCTCTATTTGTGTTTGTCTGATTCCTAAATGTCATCAGTTTTTATCTGTCACTTTTTATCATACAGCTAAACAAGTGCACCTAGATACAAAGTCCCACGACAGCATCACCTTTCATTTCTTTCTTTAACATAAGACACATGTTGTTACTTTCTGAGAAGAAACTGCCTACTTTTGAGAGATGCCAGATTCAGTTTGTTTACATTATCAACAAAACATGCACATTTTAAACAATTCATACAAGAATCTTCTTCTGCTGTTTACTGCAAGAATGCATACATAAATATTTATGTGTCCTATCCTTACGAAGTTTTTCAATTCTGAAAGAAGTATGATTTCTGTAGTATTGGGCCAAGAAAGTACGTTAAAATTCATCTCTAAAACCAAACATTAGAACCATTAAATCTGTTCGGTTTTGATGGAGTACAGTATGATATGAATGGTGTCAGGCCATTCTCTGTCAGGTCAGGTAATAGCACAGGCTTCTGTCCTAAAATGCATAAGACAACAGGTAAACTCTGTTTACCCACAACCATGGCTAGTCCTGTTTTACTTAATAATGAAATAAAAGACTGTGGATAATCAGACTTCTTCCTTAAAGACCAGCGTCGATTGTAGCGTTGCTTTGATCTAGACTTCAATATCCAAGGTAAACCTGAGGCTCCATGACAAACTGAAGCTGGAAACCCTTCAGTGGTTTTCGTTAAGATGGGCTGCCTAAAGTGTCTGCTAACTGCTACTTTCAAATGATTGAGGGGGAAAAATTAGTTTCAGCCTTGTTTTAATTTTTCAGAATTCAAGCAAAAACTCGAGAATTTCGAGAGAGACAAGCTCGTGAACGTGACTATGCAGAGATACAGGATTTTAACCGGACGTTTGGCTGTGATGCGGACCCGATGTACGCTGGGATTGCTTCCTATGACTCTTCTTCAAATAGCGGCACAGTAATGCTGAGCACCCGGCCACAGAGCCCAAGGGAAGGGCAGACAGTGGAAGGCTTGTATGCCCAAGTGAAGAAACCATGGAATTCAAAGTCTTCACCTGTAGACAGGTAGGCACCAGGCGTCAGTCAATACGCTCTTTCAAAATCCGCCCTTATAGTGCTTTTGTCATGGGAGATGAATGTACATCAATTGGAAAGTCAGAACTGTATTTTTATTAATGGCTTGTTAAAAGCCTTTATGTGCAAAAGTATTGAGCTCACACAAATCAAACTGTAACAGAATCAGAGGTGAAGATTATTTTCTGCAGAACTGCTGCTTTTCTTCGCATTCTTCATACGGTTTGGAATTTTGGAGTCACCATTTGGTGTCATTCAAATCAAATTCAAACTTGTAACTTCATCTGGTTCATTTATCAGACTCTAACTGGTATGGTTGTGGAAGACAACATTTCCAACCGATTCACAGCAGTTACAAAATTTCTGGGAAGTTGTTGTTAAAGAGTAAGTGGGTTAAAGCTTACCTGGATTCTAGTCCTACTGTAGTCCTGAACTAACAGGTGGAGCTTTTTGATTAAATATGGACCCAAGTGAGTAAACTCCCAAGCTTGACTCATGAGTTACTTTCTCTTCTTGGGCTGTAGCTTATGATTTATACTCTTCCTGTGGTTATGTTATCTGAACTGTGTTGTGCTTGGTTTTATGCTGAAACTGGGCAAAATTCTGGTTTCTGTTGATGGAGTTTTGAGTTCATTTGTAAACCTGAAGCTAAAACAGGCATGTAAACTAACATAAAGTAGAAATAACCAAAGGCAAAATTCACAGCTTTTTTGTACTTTAACAATGAAAATACATCTGTTTTCTTGGCTTACATCTATGATCTTGTAGTTCTGCATTTTCTGAGCTTTACAAAAACTAACACTAAAATCCTAGTATGGGAGGTATCGTTAACTCATTCAGAGGTTATTAATTTAGCTCATAGTAAAACCACTCATTGTTTTGTTTTCTACCCCATTCTTTCCAGAAGAAAAGCACTGGAATTTCAGTTAAATCAGCAAAGCGACGTCTTTGTTTGCAGTGTTTGCGATCTGTATAGCTCCACACGAGGACTGGCATATTCTGTTCTAGGTGGTAATGGAATCACTTGAATTTGGTCTTGAGGAAAGTAGCTGTCGTGCAGAGTTCAGCTAATTGTCTAAAACTCTTCTTAATTGAGGGCTGAGAGTGGTGTATTTAACACTCCACTAGATCTATTTTGAAAAGTACCTTTACATAATACTGGGGGAAATATGTTGTGTAACATGACAAATAAGGAGATTTCAGATGCATCATTGAATGCATAAGTTTTTACTAAAATTCAGTAGTGCAACTGCCTTTTTATTTTCTCAATTACACTGTTCTGCTGTATTGCACTGTGTAAAAGGTCTACTTTTCATATTAAATGAACATAATTTATATATTGTGGATATGTACGTTATTTCAGTGCAAGAAGCAAAATAATTTTAAAAGACGACAGCTTCATCTGTGCCCTTGAAATTTTATATTCCATAGCCTTATATTGACTGGCACTGGTATACCCAGGTGCCTGACATTTCAGCAGTTTTGTGCCTTTGGAAATCCAGACAGCTTGGATGGAAAGGGCTGCCACGTGGTGAGTCTCATGGCTGTTTTTGTTAGACCAAAGGCAGCGTTTCATGCCGGAGTTGAATGGCATCAATGTCACATCAACAAAAAAAAAGTTCTTTGATGCAAGCCTGGCACAGCGAAATGTAAGACCTGCGTGACCTAGCTAACTCTGTGTGATTGCTGATAAAAGAGCCAGGAGAGAGTGAGTAGAAGTGAAGATAACGGCGTACCGGGGGAATCTGATGTTAATCGTAAGGGTAGGACTGAAGAGTGGTGCGGTAGTGTTGTGCAGTCGGGCTGCTCCTGGCATGCAGAGGGCCCTGTCTCTCCCAGCTGGATCATGCTGTGACAAAAGGAAAGTCCTGGTGCAAGCACAGGCTTGAGCAGAGGGAGAAGATGCATGGCAGGGACTAGAGCTGGGGCAAGGAGAGCCACCCCCATCCCGTGATAAGGGGGGGGGGACATTCAGCAAGAAACACCTGGAAAGAAATAGGCAATGCAGATGGAAAAAGATTATTATTTACTGTAAATGTCCTCTACTGTAAGAGAGCAGCTTTCTTGGACTTGTATGAAGGACATCTGGGAGCTGGACTCTGTGTAACGTTCAGCAGGAGAGCCTGGACCACAGCTGACCTATCTTCCCCAGGCTGCTCTGCGTTTTACAGGCTTTGTCTCAGATGTATTAAGAAAGTATTGTCTGAGCTTCCTTTTAAGAAATAGTTGTGGTCGTGTGGGCCTGAGGTGCTTTTTACCTGAGTTGTCTCCCTGTCTATAGGATGGCTCCTCACCCCACATGCATTGCAACTTGCTTCTTGCTGTCCCTTTCCAGCAGCAAGACCTTCCCCCTTCACTTGGCGTCTCCTGTGATGCCCCTTCTCACAGCAAACATCCAAGTGTCTCTTCACGAGGCTCTGCTCCAGGGAGCTCTCTTCTCTGCAGTCTGGTTTATCCTGATAACGCTACCAGAAATTTGAGGAGAAATAGTTGGTTGCAGTTCTGCATCCTTAAAATTTTGTTTACATTAGTGTTCACCTGTGGTGAACGTTATTTTCCCTGTGCTTTACTCCTTTGCCCTGCCATCCTTTCCTTTCCTCAGGATGTTTCAGAGGTTACCTAAATGGAAACAGTCGCTTCCAGCCTTTGTGGATGGGGAGGGAAATCACTCGCAGCGCGTTACCCTTGCACTGAACTGCCAGGAGCTGGTAACAGCCAGCCTGTCTCAAATCTTTAGCACGTGCATATTAAAAGCAGCATTGTTTATATGGGAAATGTTATTTCTATTACAGTTTGGTGGTTAGTGCCAAACAAAATCTGACATTTAAGTATGTCCAAAAGGTTATTTAAAAGCCTCTTACAAAAATGTCCCATAATAGTTTGCATACCATTGCTGAATACGTACGACAAATTTTTAACTTGCAAGAGAATTACTGCGCCTGTGTGTGAGGCCTTGTTAGGGTTTGTTTTTCTTTCATATTCCTTCAACGTCTCTCATTTTCATCAACACATGCCACCAATTGATGTAAGTTGAACTGTGTCATGGCATATGAATGATAACAAAGCAGAGGACAAGTATGTAAACTGCTCATCAGAATAACGGACAATTTTATTTTATTTTTTGCAAGTTGAAGGATATGATGAGGAGAACTATTAAAGTACTTCACCAAATGATGATACTGTTCAGTTGTCAGGCAGAGGTCCCCCAAGCTATTTTATAACCTAACTTGAAACCAGTGTTAAAACCATGCCTGTTTCTTCATTCTCCTTCTTGGATGTATTTTATATTTGTAAGTATCCCAAGCACTGCAGTTGTAGACAGATACTACGAAACAGTAAGAAGAAACTGGTTGTTGCTTAAACGGTTTGTCCATTCGTTTCCCTAAATTAGAAAGTGGATTGTATAGTGCCAAAATACAATAAAGGAGAAAGAGATGTTAACTTGCTCACTGGAGACTTGCACATCAGCGTATGTGTGTAAGTAACATAGCTTCACCCATTTTACCAGCAATGGCTATAAAAAAAACTTCAATAAATAGTAAATTTTACTTAAGAATATCCTTCCAGGACTTAAATCTGCATATAAGTGACTCTAAACCAGCTTCATGTTGGATCAGAGTTAAATTGTTCATGGATGTTGGTGGGGTCTGGGAGGAAGGGTTGCTTGTTTGATTTCTTCTATCAGTGAGAGTTGTTATCTGTTAAATATGGGAGGTTCTTTTTTTTGAGCTTCTTACATAATCCATGCATACGTGTAGCTCCTGTGAATCTTGAAACACATTTTAAATTCCAGTTACCCTAGTCATAGCAAATCTCTCCAGTAGCACTAGAAAAACTGTTTTCTCATTTTGATCCTAAAGAATTAAAGCAGATTATGTTCCTTAACAGGGAGGAGTTTATTGCTCAGAGGAAATGAAGCTCTAGCAATAAATAAATAAATAAATAAAATCTGTTGAGAGTGATTGGTGATCAGTATAGCTACATACACATCAGCTGCCCCTGCACCATTAGCTCCTTCCTATGTATTGATAGCTTACAGAGACAGGCTGCTCAGAAGTTTTTTCACTTATGAACTTTTTATGTTAGGCATTAACAGAACAAAATCGAGGTGGAATGTATGATCTATGTTTATTTTACAGTTCGGGAAAGAAGTGTCTCAAGAAGTGTGTTCTTGTGGATAAAGCTTTTAGTCTGTAGTATGTTTTGCATCATACGGAAGAGAAGCTGCAGTGCTGATCAATAGTGTTTTCCATGTAGATGACAATGATGTTATACAACGGGTTTTATAGCGATCACCTGACATCCATAGCTGAGCAGCATGTAGAAAGACAACTCCTAATGGACATTTACTGGCTGTCACTGTGTAATCATTTCCCACCAAGAGTGCATTGTCCTGAAATATAATTGAAATGAAATAGGCACTGTGCTGCTGTAAATCTAAATAGCTTGAAAATAGTAGGCTAGACTCCCCCAGCTTTCTGAGGACATTTTAATGGAAACATAAATACCATAATCGTATGCTTTTTGCATGCATTTTGCCATTAAAAAGAAAAAATGTTCATTTTAGAAAAGGAGACCTCTATGAACTGGTTTCTTTTCTATCAGAAGTGAAATCAAGTTATGTCAAAGGAATATTTGGGAGCTGAAAATAACCCCACTTGCTTTAACTGTCATCTGTTCAGTGCGAAGAGGCACGATGCTGTTTTAAGGTCAGGCCACATACTTTACTTGCTGCTTTTCCAAAAAGAAAGAGAGAACATTTTATTTAGATGTTAACTTTTATTCGCTCTCGTATCTTTGTGCTTAAATTGGCATGAGAGTAATGAAACTCAGAAACTGGAAAGAAACACTCTAATATAATACAGGAATATGTGAAAAGTGAAATAAGCAGACTCTGTCTTTCTAGTGTGTGTAAAATAACTCTTAGTAATAGCAGAATGGGTTGTGAAAGCTATGAAATACTATATTGCCATGCCTGGATAAATATTTATTAAAAAAACAAGGCACTTGTGCAGCTATATTAAACTTCTTTATTAGTAGTGTCAGTCACAGGACTGTTCTTCAGTGTGTGGGATCATTTATGCACAGGAATCTGAGCTTACTGCCAGGGCCACCAGAGATGGAGATAGGAGTTATTATTCAGGATGATACATCCTGGAAGTGCTAGGATAATTCTTGTTTCTTAAATGAAGAGATTTTTTTGACAAGTCTAGAAGTTGACTTGAAGAGTACTTTCATGAAGGGAAAGGCCACGGCACTGTAAACCATCTTACCAATGACATTTAAAACCTGCAGAGCTGTGCAGAAGGCTAACAACCTAGCTTGAATAAGATTATGAGTAAACTCTTCCCTCCTACCTCTGTTTACTTCTGCTCACTGATGTGGAAGTGTTTTGCTACACATGGATCCCTTGTTCTTCATTGTTTATCACCCTCGGCTGTCAGAGCCCTACGGATGACATGCTACCAGAGGAAGGTACTGCTCTTGTGGGTAAATACGCTCTAAATACTCAATTAGGTTGAAAGCATTTCAGAGCAGGGACCTGCTTGTTAGCAAGGCTCCCTAAATAACTGGTAATGTTTCAGAAGCTAATAGTAAGAGGTTTTAAATCTTTGTCTTCCAGTGAGTGCCACCCTTTTGTGGCATAACGAAGCTTCATTCCTATGAGAATCTGGCTTCTGGAAAAAATTCCCTGGCCTAAAAAATGGCGCGTGTGCCATTATGGGATAATAAAACAGACTTTCCAAGACAACTCAGTGGAGAGCAGTGGGTTAATGGACTGTTTGCAGTTCTCTAACGTGTAAAACTGAAAATAATCCTTGGAAGTCATTGTGGCATTTTTCCTCCTCGGTCAGTGATAACCCAGAGTAGGATTAGTTAGAGCCTCTGTGAGACTCTTCATGGGGTTTAATTTCACTTTAGCACTAACACATAGGGGTTTTTTTGTTCCTCTACCCTTCATCCTATAAGCCAGTAATCCTTGCCCCCAGGCTGCCTAAAAATTAGCTTGGTCTCTCATAGACCTGTGTATTTAGAACCCAATAGACACTATTAGCATTGGCATTTGATTATCTTAGGTTGGTTGTTTTCTTTTGTTCTTCCATCTTGATAGAATATAAGACAAGTTTTAATATAAATTCATGAGGATTTATGTAGGCTCCCTATTGTGAAAGTATGCAATTGCACTCCCTGTTTGGGTTACCACTTTGGTGGAATAAATGGCAGACTTACAGTGAACTCTATTCAGGGTTCCCATTTTAATTACTTGAAAGTCCTGGTTTCTTGCTGAGTAGATAGCAAGCACTGATAGTGTTGTGAGAACTGCGTCTTTCCCCATTTACCACAGCCACAGCCTCACTGAAAGCCCAGTGGTTTTGCTTCCTCTCTCCTCCAGCCAGCTTGCCATGTAATCTGAAGTGTGACAGCTATTTGTTTGTTTTAACAAAAGCAGCCCGGGTTAGTACCTCTGCAAATGGTTGCGGTGGGAAAATGCACAGAAAGATAAGAGCAAGATGAACCTTCCGCTCCAGGTTACAAACCGAGGGGGTGAAGCAGGGCGCACCCGAATGTGCCCTTGGTGCCCCCATTCTGGGCAACTGCTAACGAGCTCCCTTTGCTGGAAATTAGGAGTATCCCTTTGGGTTTGTGATTTTCAATACTTTTAAGTGCACCTACTGCTTATGATGAGAGACTACACTTGTAAAGGTTAGATCAAAACCTGTCACTTTTCATCCATTTGAAGGTATAATATATATTAGGATTTTAAATACATTGTAACTGAGTTGTGTATAATATTTTTCATTGGTATTTTAGTGCGATTTGCACACAGATATAGATCAATTGGGAGTTTTGTTGCTTGGAGAAAAAAGAGAACAACCTTTGCATTTTTTCAGATGGTAGAAAGGAGCATTTAATTAAATAAAGACAAAAAGAAAAAAGAAAACTTAAATTACATATCCTAGTATGAAACAAAACATGATGTAAAAACTAGAAAAGACGGTGTCTCAGGCATCAAGTGGTTATTGTATGGCTTGAGATTGCAGTCCAAAAAACCAGCTGTGTGTCTAACATGCACATCTTTATTTCCCACTAATGCCATCGATACAATTTGGAGTTCTTCATCCTGAGAAAATTATGGGTAGTATTTGAGTGTACAAAGCTGAAAAAGCAAAGACTGTCCCATTCATTAAATGAAGTGCTTTGATCCTACCAGTGTAAACTGTTAAAATCTGTTCTTTTGCTAGTCCTGCTAACCAAAATCTGGATCGCAAACTGATGTTATGCAGCACTTGAATGCCATAATTTAATCAGTTTAATTTGTTGTTGCTATTGAATGTGGCCTGTTCTAAATGGAATACAAATTTATGATTCTTGTATCTTTTATGTCCCTCCAGTCAACCCATCTGTTCCTCTTTGGTGAAGGATTTGGGCTTCTCCTTTCCAAGTATTTAAAGAGCTGGGGGTTTTGCATTTTAGAGTTGTCTGATTATAGGAGAAGGGTGCACAGGCAGAGCTCGGAGGGAGTACTGTGTGTTCACTGAATCCTGTCTCTCTGCTTGCTAAAACTAAATATACGATTTGGAGTTAGGTCTTTAAGTTAATATAGGTTAATGGATGAAAAGTAAAGTAAAAAATAATATTTTATGTACGTTCTTCCAATGTTGGAGGATTTTGAAGGGTTTTTTGTTCTCTTATTTTTTAAGAGTGATACCTCCTTCACAGATTACATGAACTGTGTTTAACTACATTGTTTATCCTTACGGCCAGTCTTGTTTGTTTATGTGACTTAAAAAGCATCCTGCTTACCCTCAAAGTAGTTTGTCACTGACAGAAGTGGTGGATTCTAATTGTGGGGAGGAATCCTCTGCAGTAAATTTTAGGAAGGAAAATAACCACTACACGTACATTGGAGGGTGGCGGTTAGTTCCTTTTAACATCTGGTAAATTCATTGAATAAGTGCTTGTGAAACATACCCCACTGGCAACTGGAAATTGAGAAATTGATGAAAGATCTCATTTCAGTTTGTTCTTGATTGGAAAGTTGAAAACCAATGCTTTTCCGCTCATCACTCATAAAACAGTGTATATTACTGGAGCCTTATACTTCCTAGAATATTGTTAAAGAATTGGTTTATAAGGTGTTGGAAATCTTGTTCCTTAAGGCTCAAACACTGTGATGTGAGACATTAAAAGGTTTCTTGCATGACCTGTTTTATATGATTAAGTATTTCTGAGAAATGTTGTTCTAACATCAGACTTATTTACTTGCCATGAATTCTTTTTCATTCCTTAAAATACTAGTGACATTTAAATAGCTTTTCTATCTGATGCATTCATAGAAGTCTTTCTTACATGACGGATATGTGAAATGTTATTACAGCAAATAGATCACGTATTTGTAATGGACAGGTAATTTCATCTGCCCAGAGTTTAGACAGTGATATAACATATAAGACTTCATTTATGAAAGAAAAAGCAAAGGAGATTTTGCTTCATTTTAGTTTTTGTGTATAGTTTTGTAACAATAATGCATGGTACATCTGAGTTGCATCGCATTCTGTAATGAAATGTCTTCTGTGTGCAACAATTCAGTCTTGATTACAGCCTTCCCTCATTCCTAGGTTTCCCTTGAAAATGAAATGCAGTGCAAACTGAGGTGAAAAGAGAACTCAGAATTACTGCTACCAACATTTTGAAAAGCAATTAGAATCCAGACAACTTCAAGGGAAGTGAGAGCTAATGTCCCTCACACTTCTCATTTCCACTTATCTTTGGGAAGCAAATTTATTTGCAGATGATGGCAGTACCCACAGTAACAGGCCTCCTAGGCAGTAGGAGTAATTGTCCTAAAAGCGCTCTGACCTGGCAAACAAAGGAGACAGAAAATAGCAGCATCGGTCTTTATTTCCTGAGACATAGTTCATGGCTCATTAATAGTTGTAGTATATATTATTGGGTATTGTATGCTGCAGAGGATACAGGGAGAAGCTGCCTGTCATTACTTTGTAATCGTATTAGTAGATATAGTGTAAAAAAACAAAGAGAAAAAAGAAAAAGAAGAAGAAGGTTTAGCTATGTATTATTTTGTACATCATCTTAAACTGTGCTGTCTCTGCTTGCTTAAGATAAACTCTGTGCGTATTTGCTAAAATGTTGTCAAATTAACCCACCCATTTTTAAGGATTGCTAAATGCCCATCACAGAATGGAGGGATGCATTGAAGCTATTTTAATTAGCAAAGTGTGATTTAAAGGTTGCTAAAATCAAAAAGAGCTTCTTCATTTTTCATCAATAGTCATTTTCCTTAATATTTCATCAAAACCTGCTGATTCGGAGACCACCTTCTGGGCTTTGATTCATTATGACTGCAGACATAATTTAATTTTTCCCCCTTTCCTCATTCTGTGATATGCTCTTTCATCTTTGAGACATTGTTAAGATGTTTCTAACATTCACAGATTGCTAATTGATCCAACTTTTTTAAAACTGTACTTAAGACAGAGGCTTCTTTCCTGTGGAAACAATTTTCCATGCATTTGCTTTTACTAATGTTTTTTTCAGTCTTTGTATCTGATAAAGTATAAATTCTCAAATAGATATATTAAAAATCGAGGACATGTATGGTTTTATATATGACAAGAGACGCAAAAATATTAGAGAGATAACAGAGGGAATTTAAGAGAGTTGGTACAATCAGTAAGATTGCACAGTCACTAAGTTAGGCCTTTATGCTTTATCTAAAGCTAACTCAGAATTAAAACAGTGCTGTAAGTAACGTTTTTTATCGAAATCTTTGGGGGATCATGAAGAAAAGCAATTATGGGAATTTATGCAAAGGCATTTTGTGAAAGGATGTACAATTAAAATAAATTAAAAGAAATTACTCCTTTCACTTTGGTAGGGCTATTCATCTAAGTATTGTCTACATTATCATACTCTGGTAATTTCTAGTCCCAAAATGCATTTGTGTTACTATTTCAAGTTGAGATTCATAACCTGGTTCTTCTTGCAAGGTCTCCCTATGGAGTAGTATTTAGGAAACTTTTCATTCAGGGGCCATGTTAAAACAGCTAAAGGTTGATTACTCGGCATCGGCAGAACGTCATGGGTTGAAGCAGCCCAAGGGCCACAGACAATACCCTGATCCTTGCTGGAGGTGGCTGGAGAACCATCACAATCTTCTTTTTTCTTTGCTCCTCTCTCACTTGGTGGATGCAGTTGATGCCAGCCAGTACTGTGCTGTGATTTAGGGCAGGACCATCTTTTTCTTTTCTTATTTGTAGCCATTTTCCTTGATCCTCGAAGTCTAATCAGAATTTCAAAAGATGTCATCTCCGTCTTGCTTAGATGGTCAGAGCTAGCTTGTTGTTCCTCCATTTAAGCTGCATTGAACAGTTCACACAGACTGAATTTCATTAGCTTTCATTAGCTGCACTGTTCTGATGTAGCTAAAATTGCTGCAGCTTAAGATGTCAGAATTTAACAGGAAAAGAGGTAAAACCAAGACAGCATTCTGTGTAAGGAATAATCCTACTTTATTGGAGCTCATGCTTATGTTTTTTAATATTCCTTCTCAGATCCAGATGCCTCATCATCTGTGTAGCATGCCATACGTGAGTGTGTGTCCACAGTCGGTAGAGCACATACACATGTGCAGAATAAGATGCAGCCACATGGATGTGTTTAGCTGTGGTAGAATTCTTATGTGTGCATGTTTATGTCTGTCTGTATGTTTTCATATAAAAATTCTTCTCCAAAAATTTCTTTGCTCCAGAGGAAGTGACCTCCAGAGCTCATCTAGTCCCGTCCCTGGCTCGGAGCAGTTTTGATCAGGTCGGGTTGCTCAGGGCTGCAGTTGTATCCTGAATACCTTTAAGGATGGAGATTCCATCCAACTCCCTGGGTGCCTGTTCCAATATTTGACTAGCTTCATAGAAAGAAGCTAAAAAGAAAAAAGGAAAAAGTCTCATATCAGAATTTCCCGTGCTGCAGTTTGTGTCCGTTTCCTCTCATCCTATTACTGTGCAACTCTGAGAAGTGTCTGGGGTGTGTGTCAAAAACAATAATAACATTAATCACTTTCTGGAAGATTTGGAATATGAAACAACAGATTCAGATCTTTCAAGCATCGAGGGAAATTTTTGGAACGATAAGGATACTTTTCAAAATAATACTTCATTGTTAACATTGAACATTTCCTAGAATGATGGCCAAAGTTGTTGGTTTTTTTCTTAAATCACCTATTGTGCTTCCATATTTCAGAGATACACTTAGATACACTGCTTGTTTCTCACACATTATTTTGAATATGTATGTTGTCTTTTTCTCCTCTACACTATTCAAAACTTGCATTGAATTTTGAAGACAAAGTGGAACTCTTCATTGCTCTTGAAATACAGGAAGCTGCCTTTGCTCCTTTGTATCACAGGTTTTTTATTGTGCGTACAGCATTCAGCTCCACCAAAAACAGCACGTCTGAAATTTCTTTTAAAAAGTAACTCAAAGTTATGTGTGCTGTTGGATTGTGTATGCTCCTTGTACATACCTAGTTCTTGCTTTTCAGTCGGTCTCATTGTGCCGGTGGAGAATTGTGTCGCTCTCCTGCACAGGGAGGATTGCTGCCATGCGGGACCTGCTGCTGTGACAGCCTCTCTTCTTCTGCTAAAGGATTTTCTGTATTTTGCTTTTAACACTGAGGTTCTGCAGCTCATCTGCAAAATTTCCTGGACAAAAAGAGATCATAACTCCCAGAAAAATGATACCATGTTGGCAGGGAATTGTGAAACAAAGGCTTCCAAGCATTTCTCAAAGCCCTGCTCACCTACATTTGTTCATGAGCTAAAATCTGCAGATGGTGAGTGCTATGGCATTGCAGGAACCGAGTCTCGGGAGACGCGGGTGCCTCCTGCAGAGCTGAAGGGCTGCATCGGAGGAGAGGGAGGGGGAGATGGAGCAGCTCTCCTGTGGAAACCAGGAGCTCTGCAGGATGATGATCGGGGAGAGGAAGCTGCCTGCTGAGCTTGCTGTGACAAAGGGGAGCCAGCTACTCTCTCCCCTCAAAAAAAAAATCAACCAGCCTCCTCATAAGCACAGATGAGGCATAGGATGGTCTATAAAGGGTTGTCTTTCATCTAGATAGTATGTTTGCAAGGACTCTGAAGAAGTTCATAACCTTTAGTGGGGACTTGTAGTCAATGTAACAACCATTTCACTCCACTGCTGATCCCCTCACCACTCCCTGCACTGACAAGCAGCCACCTGCTCGGTGAAACACTGCTGCTGTTTAATTGCATATAAATCAGGGCCGGGGAGTGGAGACAAGCCAGGAGGGTCTGGAAGGAGAATTTAAGTGAAAAAGGTAATTACCTGAGCTGGAACATGGCCAGGGCACCAAGATTAACACCTGTATGCTTGTGAGAAGTGCCTGGTGATATTCTTCCAGAAACCATTTTCTACTGAGTTATAGAAAAGACCTTGTTAGTCCCTTCGTCTGACTCCCTCCATATGCAGAATTGATTCCTACTATGGTTTATTCCATCACTCGTGTAGTGCACATTCAGTCACTCTGAAATGGGGTTTGTCCACCAGCTTTATGTGAAGAGGTAGTCTACTCTTTTTCTTTAATAGCTCTTGGTTAAGAAGACAATTGCCTGATATCTAACCTAAATTTTTATTTTATCATCTCTGTGTTCTCTTGAATGTACTAGGGTCTAGGGCAGAAAGACATAAACTGTCTGAATTCCCAGTACCTTTCTGAGGGTGTCCCCTGAGAGCCTAAGGAAAGAGGAAAAAATGAGTTTGATATGTGTTCCTCAGTCACTAAATAGGGTGAAGTAGCTGCTGCTGAGACCTCTGTTGTGGTGTTTTGACTGCTGCAAAGACAAAAGCTAGCTCAGGTATCACCATATCGCACCACAAAAGAGACAAACCCTTACCATCTTCCTTTCCTTCTCTGTTTGAAGATAAATGGAATGTCTCTGCTTTTGTCAGCTTAGTCTAGCCATATTTTTCATATTTCACCCTCTTAGTTCATTACTCCGTCTTCGGTCAATTCATGTTCTCTGTGCAGAGGACAAGAATACAGTCTGAAGCAACTCAACAGCTACATCCTCCAGCTTTCTGCCTGAGCTATTCAAACCTGCTCTTCACAGAGGAGATATGGAGAGCAGAGCTGCATGCTCCCTCCAGTCATACAAGAACTCTGAAAAGTATTTTTCAATTTATTTCTCAGTAAGATACTTATCTCATCTTAATATCCCCCATACTTTCATCTGAAGATGGCTAGCTCTTGAATACCTATCTCTCTAGGAGCAGGAGAAATAAATTTTCCTTTGCTCTTGACCTTGTTTTTCATGGGTGTTTTTCATTTTGTAAGAAACCTACAGCATTTCACAAGGTTGTGCACAGTCTGTCCTAATTTCCTGTTATGCCTGTCGGTGTTACCTGAGCAGCTCTTCAGAGGAGATGTGCAGGACATTGCGTCTGTTTGCTCATGCCAGACTGAATGTGGACATCCAAACGGAAAACTTTATTTCCTACAGGTTGAGTGAAGTCTCAGTAGCTGTGGCTGCAAAATTTGTATTCCTCACAGATGGGCACTGAAAAGGACTTCTGCACATTCAGCAGTTGGTGACACAATATCTACGGATTTAAGCTAGGCGCTTTAAAATCTAATTTTTATATTTTGTTGCTATTACTGTTTACAGTTGATAGCATAGAGATCATTAATATTTCACTGACATTTATTATAAAAGAGAATTATGTTGTAGTATTGGAGATGTTGAAACTTGTATGTGATTTGAAACGTCACTGTGTACCCAGACTGAAAAATTGAGTTAGTGTACAGGACATAAAAGGAGCTAAGAGAAGTTTAAAACCACATGACCAGTGGAAGGCAATTTTATATAGTAAATAAATAAGATATTAGGAAGGATGACATGAGGGACATGGTTGATGTGAGAGAAACGTGTCAAAATAGGAGGAAATGAAAGTTAGAAGCATCAGGCTGAGGACTAAATAGTGAGAATGAGGTTGTGTGTCAGAGGCAAAAAATGCTCCCAGACTGGGACTTGGAGATGACAAAGAGTGGGGATGAGGGTAGTTATAGGGGGAATAAAAAAATAATTACATTTCAGCAGTCCTTAATCTATGTCAGTAAGCTCCTTGGCCAAGATGTAATTCACACACAATTCACCAGAATACAACCAATTAAATTCTACTGAAATACTTTTTTTCCCCTGTATGAGCTTTCCTCCAGGATTCACCTGAGAGTAGGCAAAGACATCTGAGCTCATTCATTCCCTCCCTGCAACTTCAGCAGTGCTGCAGATACAAAAACATGCCTTGACTGCTGCATCCCGTCGTCTAAATTCAGCTGCTCTTCCCTTTGGTATCACATCAGAACAATTTAAAGAGGCATGAAACAGCGGGAGCCGCAATGTAGGTGTTTAGGTTCTCGCTGCTTGGTCACATTACTATCTTGCTGTATCTGCAAGGGTGTTGCAAACTTGATTAAAAAAATTAATGATGAGAAACAAAGGGATGAGCAAAGAGAACAAAAGAAAAAGTGAAGAGAGCGTGGAAGAAGTTTATTGCATGCAAGTCATCCAATTATCCCTCAGAGCCCAAATCCCTTGTCTAATTGCCTAAGTTGATCCTTCAGGACTGAACGGATTAAATGAAATAGCAGGGCTGGTGGAAAGCAGCCTATGGGAGGCATTTTGTGAACAGGCTTGCATGAACAGCAGAACAGAGTTTCTATTTGCTTCCGTTTGTCTGGGCGTTCTGTTATCAAAAGAGTAGCAGAGAATGAAAAATATGAGGGCTTTTGATTAGAAAATAGTCCCTTTGGCTCAGAGTTGAGGCACTGGGGGGTGCTGGAAAAACCTATCCTGATGCTTTTTATGCTGTGCTAGTCTGTAAGGTATATCTCTCTCCGGGATCATAAACTCTCACTTGACACTATATTAAGTTGATTTGAAAAACTGAGGGAAAAGAAAAACTTCTTTAAAATATCTCCCTGCAAAATCACTAGACACTGGAGAATGTCAGGATAGAGCTGGTGTTAAAACGAGAGCAAGCTGCAGCCCGCATCGTTGTCTCATAGCAATCGCGTGTGCCAAACTCATAACGGAGGAAAGAAGACTGTCAAGCTTAATGTACCTTAAAGAACTTCTGTTTAATACATTCTTCCACATAAGCACCAGATAAGGAAGAGTCCCGTCTAATAGTCCAGTATCTCATCCTGTCATGCAAGCTATCTCCTGCAATTATCCCCTTCTAGACAACATCACACACCCCCCAGAACTGGGAGGGGGGGGGGGG
>Ga0065711_1027832_pt1 | contig 45677 bp, 21 predicted proteins | sample Hoacrofraction12_FD_59098 | JGI IMG/M metagenome (GOLD analysis project Ga0065711, IMG submission 59098) | Hoatzin crop microbial communities from Cojedes, Venezuela - Epithelial fraction 12 v2 (version 2) | ecosystem: Host-associated > Birds > Digestive system > Esophagus > Crop | place... | reverse complement strand
AAAAAAAAAAAAAAAAAAAAAACACATAGAAAAAGGCAGGTTTACTATTCAATTTCTTAATGGAGGCAAGAGTGGCACCTAACCTAAAATGAGGAAAAATCCGTCTACCCTGCACTTAGTTCTATTTCAGGGTGGAGGAAGAAAGACTAGGACTATAGCGCTGACTGAATTGACTAGTGTACAAATTAATATACAATTAAAAGGAGATGCCTCAGAAGTATAGCAGCTGGAGAATCCTTTTTATTCTCTTGAATTATTTTAGCAATGACATGATATAATGCAGAAGTGTCATTTAACAAACGTTAACTGAAAATGAGGTTGCAAAAATCCCATCATAATCAAGGAAGTTATTAATTATTAATACATTTAATTTATGTACTAATTCAAGCTACACAGAACTGATTTTTACTCATAAGTTTTCCATTTTCACCCAAGTGTAATTCACAAGTGTAGTCTAGGTTGGTGATAGGTATTTTTAGTTGTAAACTACCTTCAGGTATTTTTTGGCCTGGGGATTATTAACAAAAGCATTTATTAAATTCCACAACAAGAAGTTATTTTAAGATATTATTTAGCTTTTAAAGATTTGTTAAAATATAAAATTTGGGTATGTTTACCCATAAATATGGATTTGTGTCAGTCAGACATTCTGAAAAAGCATAGAGTTCATGACTTAGATTAAATAGCACTATTAGAAAATGTTACAATGACAGTATCACAGTATATCTCTGCTTTGGACTTAAAAACATTATTTTTATTTGTACATATATACATACACACAAAAGGTACGGTATACTCTTCAAATATACACAAACATACACACATATATACATGCATATATATTTGATGACTATACAGTACCTTTTTTAAGGTTAAAATACTAAATCTCTACTAAAGAAATTAATTTTCTGGAAATTTTTACAGACCTGTGTTTAGTTTAAGCAATTGCAAACTGAAAACAGGAACTTTTAAAAACTGCCTTACTTTTAGGATTTTTATTTCTATGAAATTACCAATTTGTATGGAAGACTTCTGTAAAAAAACAAGCTATACTTACAGTATGTTCTTTACCTTTCCACTAATTACCTATATTGCTTCATCTGCCAATCATTTCCCATAACAGCCAGCTTTTAGATCAGTGCACCTAGTCTTTGTAGATAAAATGAGACATGTTTCTACTTTGTAAAATAAAATATTCCTTTCTTGGAAAAGATTGAAAGAGAATAATCACATTCTATAAAGATTTAAACAGGTTGTATAATACTGCATCTTCTATGTTTGTTTTGGGAAAGAACTTCAGAAAAACTAGGCTATTCTGCCAGAAAGGAGCTGTTTGGAAAAGCTGTTAAAAACTGACATCTGTCTGACAAAGGACAACTGCATTACTTGAGCATACCTGAAGGGGATACACATAGGAAGTGAAAAAAACGAGTTTCTACTTATGGAAATAAGGGCAGATTTTAAATTACTTAAAATATAGTGGTATCACAGACTTTCCTATTCTCATCAGAAAAACAGAAAAGTGTTTGGCTAATTTTTAATCTTTAGCAACCTCAGCATTCCTAATTTCATAAAAATTTGAAATTAAATGTAATGCATATGCTCCAACTAAGAGCACCTTCCATTAACAATTGTTAAATTGATACAATCAGAAGCTGTAAGAATAGATCAATAATTCATTTGTTCACAGTCTGATCCATATTATCAGTATACACACATAGAAACGGAACAGTGTTACTGGCTGTGCATTTAACATTAAGGTATCAAGCACAGCAGAAAACATTACAAGACTGAAAGCTACTGGGATAAATAGTGAAGAGAAAAAAAGGTATATTTGATGACAAATACCTTTGACAAATCCCTGAAGTTGCTAGGAAGGGTAAGGTCCAACTCCTCTGATTCATAGTTCGTGATAACCCAAGGGAAGACAGGGTACTGATTTAAATCATTGTAAGTTCGACCTGACAAACAACAACAAAAAAACCCCACCATGAGTTAAAAGAGTTATATTTAACTAAAATACCAACCTCTAAAGATACAACAATATAACTTTAAAAGCTTTTCAAAAGAACTGTGATTTATTTCATATCTTTTATCATTTCAATATTCTACTTTGCTTTATTGAAAAGGACAATGAAAAAGTGCACAAATTGCTAGTATTTAATCCAAAACATTGTAGTGCATTTCACTTTAATTGTAAACTCTTTTGCATACAGTAAGAGTGACAGTTAAATCCATTCATTTTCTATGCATCTCTCGTTTCCTTGTTTATGTCATCTTGTCTTCTTTTTCTTTAAGGTGAAACACTTCAAAAAATGGAGAGGCAATTACTTTTGTTGATACTGAAAATTAAACCAATATTTTTACATATTGTACTAAATTCAATATGGGAAAGCTGAATGAAGCAGCTGAAGATTTTAGATTGAGAAATTATGCAAGTAGTAACCATTTCATCCAGAGAATTCGCTCTGAAGCGAATTCTTCCTTGACCACTGACCATTATTGATATGCCAACATTTACCAGAACAGAGAATCAGTTCTGGTTTCAGGTTCACCTGTGCACTTTCACGCATCTGTAAGATGGAAATAATACCTTTCTTCCAGTAAAAACAAAATACTCAATCAGAATAATCATATACCATACATACACATACACCACATACCCTGGTTTATAATTTTAAAATGCATCATTTTTACACAGATCCTGTCTCTTTTTATGGTATTGTGCAGAAGCAAAACTGACCATCTGTATAAAATTTAACTAGTGTGAGCAGAGGCATTTGTTATATCAATCAAGTTAGCAAGAGGCAAGCCTGATAGCGAATTAAGGGACCTTTCAATACTGTCAATACCATAGAAAAGAGCTGAAAATAGAGAAATTTTGTTAAATTGTTCTGAGAACAAACCATGTTGGAACATAAAAGAGAGGTCATGAGACCTAACAATTAGCCTCCATCTACTAAACCAAATTCGAGTTGGTTAGAAGCTAGCACGGTAAAATGGGTTAAATGAAATAAAGGTTAGCATTTACAGAATGAGGGGTTAGGACAACCATAGAGGGGTATGAATTAGGATTTGGGAATGGATGAATGGTGTCCTGACACAGCAGAGCTAGTGACCCGGGCACTACACTCTTGTCCAAGACCAACCATGTATCTTGTAACAGTAGTATTTATTGGCTCCAGGAATATCCTGCTCCCCAGCTGAGACTTCCCAGAGAGTTCCAGTTCTATGGAGAACTTGTTGCATCAGCAGTATTTAGGGAGGATAGCACTTCTGATTATTAAAACTTCGAATACTAAGGGACAAAGAAGTTACTAATACTGAGACTCTCCTAAATAGAGCAGACAGTCTATGTAGATCCTGTCCTCTCACAACAGTCAAGATATTCTGACTTTAGAGATATTTCAAATGCAGTTCAGTACAGCATTAAGAACTACATGCCTCTCTGTTTTTACATAAACATAATTATGAATAAAGTACATTTAGTACATAAAGTACATACCCCTCTGAAATGTCTCCACACCAATGCATGCAGCATAGGGAACAAACAGGAAGAACTAGAGATCTATGTGCAGTCGCAGGGCCATGATTTCATTGCAATTACAGAGACATGGTGGGACAGCTCACATGACTGGAATGTTGTCATAGACGGCTACAGACTTTTTTAGGAAAGACAGAGAGAAAGCCTGCACAAAGGAAGACCGTCCCTTGGTCGAGGAGGATCGGGTTAGAGATCATTAAGCAAACTCAAATCCATGGGCCCCGATGGGATGCACCCATGAGCGGTGACAGAGCTGGCAGATGTCATTGCTAAGCCACTCCCCATCATCTCTGAAAGGTCCTGGAGAACATGAGAGGTTTTGGAGGACTGAAGGAAAGCCAAAGTCACTCCAGTCTTCAAAAAGGGCAAGAAGGAAGACCCAGGGAACTACAGGCGGGCCAGCCTTACCTCCATCCCTGGAAAGATGATGGAACATATCATTCTGGATGTCATCCCCAAACAAGTGGAGGAAAAGAAGGTTATCAGGAGTAGTCAACATGGATTCACCAAATGGAAATCATACTCGACCAGTCTGACAGCCTTCTATGATGGCACGACTGGCTGGGTAGATGAGGGGAGAGCAGTGGAGGCTGTCTACCTTGACTCCAGCAAGACTTTTGATGCTGTCTCCCATAACCTCCTCCTAGGGAAGCTCAGGAAGTGTGGGCTGGATGAGTGGACAGTGAGGTGGATTGAGAACTGGCTGAATGGCAGAGCTCAGAGGGTTGTCATCAGCGGCACAGACTGTACTTGGAGGCCTGTAACTAGTGGGGTTTCCCAGGGTCAGTACTCAGCCCAGTCTTGTTCAGCTTCTTTCATCAATGACCTGGATGAAGGGACAGAGTGTACCCTCAGCAAGTTTGCTGATGACAGAAAACTGGGAGGAGTGGTGGATACACTGGAAGGCTGTGCTGCCATTCAGCGAGATCTGGACAGGCTGGAGAGCTGGGTGCAGAGGAACCTGATGAAGTTCAACAAGGGCAAGTTCAGGGTCCTGCAGCTGGGGAGGAACAATCCCTTGCACCAGTACAGGCTTGGGGCTGACCTACTGGAAAGCCGCTTTGCAGAGGGGGACCTGGGTGTCCTGGTGGACATCAAGTTGACCATGAGCCAGCAGTGTGCCCTGGTTGCCAAGAAGGCCAGTGGGATCCTGGGGTGCACTAAGAAGAATGTGGCCAGCACGTTGAGGGAGGTTCTCCTCCGGCTCTACTCTGCCCTAGTGAGGCCCCATCTGGAGTATTGTGCCCAGGTATGGGCTCCCCAGTTCAAGGAAGATGAGGAACTACTGGAGAGAGTCCAGAGAAGGGCTATGAAGGTGATTAGGGAACTGGAGCATCTCTCCTATAAGCAAAGGCAGAGGGAGCTGGGCTTGTTTAGGCTGAAGAAGAGAAGGCTGAGAGGGGATCTTATAAATATCTTGAGGGTGCGTGTCAGGAGGATGGTGCCAAACTCTTTTCAGTGGTGCCCAGTGACAGGACAAGGGGCAACAGGCACAAATTAAAGCACAATAAGTTACAAGTTCCATGTTCCATCTGAACACGAGGAAGAGATTCTTTACTTTGAGGGTGATGGAGCACTGGAACAGGTTGCCCAGAGAGGTTGTGGATTCTCCTTCTCCAGAGATATTCAAAACCTGTCTGGATGAGGTCCTGTGCAGCCTGCTCTAAGTGACCCTGCTTTGGCAGGGGGGTGGACTAGATTCCCAGAGGTCCCTTCCAACCCCTAACATTCTGTGATTCTTTGATTTAGGATGATTTTGTAAAGTTGTTCTTGAGGAGAAAATTGTGCCTAGAAAAAGTTAATTTTTAAAAGGGCAAAATCTAATAATGTCACATGTCTGTTGAGACTGTACAACCATTAATTCCTTTTCTGAGTCATTGTAGTAATTTGTGTTACCTGCTACAGTGTTTAGAAACATCAGGTATTCAAAGTTGGAAATTTCTCGATGTTGCCATCGCTGGGTCATATTGGAAGCTTTGAAAATCTGTCGTGGACTAGCCAAAGAAATGCGTCTGGAAAACAAATTGGAAAAAATAATGAGAAAAACTCGTGGGTCTATCATTTTACCTATCTGAATTTTACTGTCAGCTGTACATATTCTTTTTACTAGTTATATACTAGATTTCTCTGGAGATCAAATTGCTATTTTGGATGCTTGAAGTTCATTTTTAAAAGTTTCATAATCTATTAAGAACAAAAGACTTAAAACATCTGACAGATGGACATGTCATGATTTGAAAGCTTTCAAACAGAAACCTTTGCAGCTGTGCAAATTCAGCTGTTCCATGAAGGCTTGATGTATTACAGAAATATGTTACCGTTGATTTAGAGTGATGGTAGACCATTAAATAAGAAAACTCCATGAGCTTTAGAATTTCACATAAGAATAAAGTCATCTTTTAGGAGAGGTTTATAAATCCCTTGAGAACACAGGAAAATAATGTAAGATGATAGAACTTCATTATGAAGTCCATCCTCTTGAGATTTAAATTCTGGGCAGTGTTGGCGAGTCAGTCATACATAACTGAATTAAATTTTCAGAATTTAATGCCAGATTTCCTAATGTTTGTGTAAGAATACCATAGAGTCATTCCTTGCAGTGATAAATCAAGCAGAGAAGAGCTTATCATACAATTCTCAAGACTCTTTTGTTCACAATAAAAACATCTGCAAATACCAGAGCCACATCATTTAGGGGTAAAAAAAATCTAGATGTAGTTTTATTAACAAATCTTTACAGGCATTAGTAAACAACTAAAGAAACGGGTACAATAACTGAGTTTTTTTATTTTAATAAACTGCATTATATTGTAAACAAATTTATTAGTATAAATTGATGTGAAAATTTGAACAAATATGTCTACACTTTCACATATATTTAAAAATTTTCACACATAATTTGCTTTTGTGAATAGAATTACTTAAGTTCTTAGAGAGTGGCTATAATTGCAATTCAAGAAATTTTTTTCTGGAATTGATTAAAAAAAAAACCCTACAAGACACAACAGAAAACATCCCCAACTATTTTAATGCCATTTCTGTGCACAGAAATCTTTAAAAAATAAAAATTTAAAATAACAACAATCAAAATATTCCTTAAAGGTTGCCATTTCTTCGAAAAATTTATAAATTTATCTACTTAAAAGTAGTTTATAGTTCATGAAAATACAAGAGGGAACCAACCCAGCTAGAGATGGGGTGTACCTCAGAAACTTCTATTTCCATCAGCCTCAGTGAACACTGAACTCTGCTGCTATGTTTTGTCCAGAACATACCTGGTAATCAAGCCCTAACCTTCTGCTAAAAAAGATGTAGCAAACTGAATCGTATTCTTCAGTTTTAAGAACCAAACACACAGCTGCACATTGCAATACTCATTTCTCAGCATGTAAAATTTGAACAATGTCTTCCAGAGCTAATGGGCAAGCACACGATAACAATCTTTCACATGCTGTTCAGCTTATATTGTTCTACACATCACTACAATATCCTTCTGATGAGGAACGATCATTTTTCGTCTATGTTTAAGTACTACAGATGATTCAAGGATGTTACAGTCAAGCTAATATAATTCAACACTGCCATAAAAGCTAATCAGTCCTACAACCAGTCTTGAATCAGCCTTAAATTTTAGTAAGTTGGCAAGCATAAGGAAACCTATTTTCCTTAAGTAGGGCAACTGATTGAGTCTCACTGCCAAAAAGAAGCTATCTTCCCTATAAGAGACAGAAACCAGAAAAAAATCTCAAATCCAAAAGTTTTTATTGTACAAACACAACATAAATACCATGCAGAAGTGATAGACTGAGGATGTGCATGTTTTGTAAAACAGGGGGTGTAAAAAACCATCAAACCATCGAGGCTGGTCTGATGAAAAAAGAACTCTTAGAACAGATAAAATTAGCTCAAATTATAAAATACCTGGTCTGAGGTAGTCCAAAGATAGTACCAATACCAACCCGAGGTAGACAGTTAACCACTTTCTTTACTGTTGCTTGATCAGGAAAGTTGAACATGACACCCACTGCGAACACAAGAGTTGAAATATGCCATGATTTTACACCTTTTATTTTAGGCATTCTGGCCCAATAAAATTTAACCCTAAGCTTAGGTGCTGAACAGGTAAAAAATTAGACATGTTTCCTTCAATTTACTATAGATACATTTTTTTATAATTTCCAGAGCTGCTTTGATTTACCACTAACAGGAGTTACAACAGAAGTTGTTGCTGTTACAAATCTTACAAGGTCTACCTTTGTTTTCCTTTCTGAATAGAGTTTAAACCTATATGCACAGATTGACTGTCTAGAACTGATAAAAAAAGGGTTTATATATTAATTGCATCACACATTTACTAGTTTACTTTCTAAATATTTTCAAGATGTATTATTCAAAATATTATCTTCATATTTTGTTTGAAACATTCAACGACACTGATGAAATAGCAACCTCAAAATGTAAACAACAATCTAATTATGATATCACCAGTGGACATTTCTGACTTCACAGACTACAACGACAGGCTCCACTACAAAATATGGAAGTGTTTATGCACATGACTAATATTGTTGGACAATATGCACTTCAGAGATGCACAGCAATGCTCTGCAAAATACATTTCTGAATACTTACCAGCCATGTTCAAGATTAGAGACCATTTTAAGCTTGAACAAAACCTTTTCAACTAGCATACTAATGCATAAAACATGTTATCCCATGAAACATTCACTGATTTCAGGACAACAACGTTTCACATCATCAACAAAACAATGTTTTACATTTTAAAAGTGTCACCTTAAGACCTACTTTATTTTGTATCTTTGTATACAGTTTTCAAAATTTGTTTTTCAAAATTTCATTATCAGCATAAAAGCACTAAAAGTGCCTGAAGAATCTAAATTTAAAGTGGAAAGACATCATATAACTGGTTTAAAATAAAATTTAGGGGGAGAAAATAGCAGAAGAACATTCTTCAAGTCTCAATGCACTTGAGACATTTTGAGTGACTTGTAACAGAACACGTGTGTCTGAAAAACGAACGGAAGAAAGGGGAGGCTGAAAAAAGGGTTCATAAACAGGGTAAAGCCACATTTATTTCTTAGAGTTGCACTAGGGTCTAACTTAAAGAAATTATTACTAGAAATAAGGCATGAAGGTATACCACTCACTGGTCCAACCTGGTAGTGAAGTTCTTTCATTATGTTGTTCGTGGTGTACATAACTTACAACTATTAAGCCTCCAAAGGGACAGAGAAAACCCCTTCATGCATAACAGATCAGAGGTAGGTATGCCTTAAGCAAGAGTTTCCAGAGAATGCGAAAAAAACATGTGGATATAAATGAAAGTGAGGTATTCCTAATTCCCAGTTATCATGTTTGATCATAATTACTCACTGGAAAAAAAAAAAAAAAGGAGAAACTAAATTGCAAAAATATAACAACTTAAATTTTGGGACACTTAATCCAAGCCCTTCTACTATCTACACAAATCCATACCAAAAAAGACATGACTAAACAGCCAAACAGAATGCACATGTCCCCAGATCAACACTTGCCATTCCTCTAAACTCACAGTACCTCTATTTGCCATGAATATCTCCAGTGCTGTATTTTGCAAAAGATAACGTCGGGAAAAGATAGATCGAATCTCTGAAAAGAGCCATTTTCCATGGAGTCCTTCTGTATATGCCAGAATCTAGTAGAAAGACACAGAGAGAGAATGTTTGAAATTTGTTGTCAGTATAGGTAATATCTTGCAAAAGAGAAGCTGGTTGAATCACAGACATGGATTCTACCAATTACGAGCAAAACCTGCAGCAAAATTAAAATATGCTCAATCTTCAAATCATGCTATGAACCTATAGTGGATTTTCTGAAGTTCTAAATTCAACTACTAATGTCAAGGTCTTTAAAAATTTGCTTGTATTTTTTCCTTTAAAGAAAACTCCCTATCTTCCATAACCAAGGGCGTTTCAGAAACATTATGAAATTTTTGGCACTTCAACAAAGCATAAAAACATATTCTGAAATGTATTACTAGTGCCATTACATGTATCTGCACTCACTTTAGCATTGTAATAACAGGCCTGTGGCAAATAAGCAAGAAAAATGTCTTTACAGAAAAAAATGTTCCTTACATTTATCGTTAAGGCAACACTCATTAATTCTGGAACTATAAAGGTTAACTGTATAAGAGGTTAAGTATCATTTTGTCAGCTAAGGTTAAACACAAACCTGCAAATGAACTCAGCATAATCTCTCTATGGAGTAAGCGGTTGTCAAAGTAACTTGTTACAATTCCTGTCATCCCATCTGACAGACAGAGATGCTTAGTCTGCCTTCACAATTCAAACTAATCCCATTTTCGGTCCTCAGCCACTTTGTTTCTTTGTTGCTTCACTTCTTCCTTTTCATTTCAAAGCTTAATTATGTAAGTGTTAAGGGACAGCAAGATTCGGCACTTCTCTGCCTCACATTAAGAAACCATAAGCAAAGGAAAATCTGAGATTTGTCAATTTTAGCAAATACAAAAGCACTTAGAAATCCATCACAGATAAGGAGATTCAGATATAATCCTGGTTAACATCACTTACTACAATTTCACTTGAGCAATACATTGTGTATAAAAAAATACAAAGTGAAATTCAAGCCTTTAACATAACAAAGATTGTTAATGAACCCAACCACTTGTTTATAGATTTCTAACAAAGGAGGATTTTGCCTCACATATAGCACACATTCACACATAACCTGCATTTTTTTAGCACAGAGCAGAAGCACCATTATAAAAGCACTACACAACACAGTATAAAATACTGTACCACCTTTGTGAATTAAAAGCAAAGACGACTAGCAAACCAAAAGCAGATAGCACATAAGATCAGAATGTTTAAAGCAAACCATCTCCCACACCTTCTTTCTTTTCACTTAATGGCTTATCTGCCCCTCAGTACAAGTGCCACAGACAATTTCTTTCCCAAGGCTCTCCCACACACAGAAAGAGAAGGAAAGAAAGAATAATTCTTCCAATACAAAAATCCAGAAATGTGATGAAAGGACCAGAGATTATCAATGGTTGCTAATCATTTCTGGAACTGGGAAACTAACAGATTTGGGCCTCGCTGACACTTTCCATACCACATCCATAACACATTCACACTAATTGGCAGATTTGTATAATTCTGTGGGGCTATTCAGAACCACTGCAGTTGGCTTTTGTCACATGCATATAAATATCCTTTAAAGAGCACAACATCAAAAGAGGTAACAAAGGACACAAAGTTGCAATGCTTGTGTACAAAAATCTCATAGTACTTTTGCTGGTATTCATCCACTTTACGATCTTTAAATTGGAGCTTGTAATTTCAATGATTAATTTTTGAGACAGGAAGGTGATGACCTCCGCTTTTCTGCAGTAACAAATAAAACACAACAGCCTGCTTGTCACTATCAGTCTGTGCATTGCAAATTCAAACACTTACTACATGGATACTAGGAGTAAAACCAGGAAGTCAAATAATTATTACTTTTACCCTGTGAAGTGAGCATTTTTTTCTGACAGTGGAAACCCTGCACATGGCCAAAAGCTTGCTGCATACAACTTCTTCAAAACTGGAAGGAAAAGCACCAGCTTGAAAATAGCAGAGGTGGTTTACATTGTGCACCTTGTACAGCTATGATGAAGTTATTGAATTCAGTATAACAGCATTTACAGCAGAAACACTACCAGTCACCACTATAACAATTCCTTAAACCACTCATTAACAGAAGTTATCAGGAGTGAAAGGCAGCTGAAGCCTAGCTGAGTAAGGCCTTCATTTCAAGTTGGAATAGTGTCTGCCTGGTCTGCAGCTTCACTTCAAAGTCTCTGGAGTTCAATTAAAACTGGATTAGGTGGAAGCAGACCGTCTTTGGGACACTCTGTTCTCTGAAACTCCAGGCACGCTGACAGCACCCTAGACAGAGGTCTAGCCCGCCAAGGAACCAGTTGCTATGGAAACTGCATCATTATCACTGCTCCGCGCTCATCACACCACCTATAGTAGATGAAAGATCCAGAAGACAAACACATTTCTTTCATGTGTATTGCTAAGTATTCCTTATGAAAATCCAATCCAACCTTTTATTCCCTGTCAAATATTTGATTTTAATAGAACTTCCTCGTTGCAGAAACTGAGTCATACTTCAAATTAAATTCAGCATTTTTATTCTGGCAAAGGGATTTTTTCTTTAATTTTTTTAATAGGTGTTTCCACTTCTGATATTATCAGAATCACAACTTTCAAAAACTATTTTTGCACTTGCCTGTTTTCACCCATAAGCCACCCAACACAGAATTCTACTTAAGAATTTAAGAACAACTATCTTATTCATACTACTGCACAACATTCTGAATTTATAAATGACTCCTTTCTTTCCATCTTTTGTCACCACCAGTTTTGGAACAATTCTTGGAGCAAAGACTAATGAGAGTATACAATCTAATCTAATCTGCACAAATAGTACCACCTTCCCAACATGAAAAAGTGCTTATAGAATTTCAGTTGATTCAACACATCAGACTGAAGTTTAATCTACTGCACATTTCATTTATTTCAAAAGATACTGCACCTTACAGGAGGAAAGACAAATTATACAGTTTACCATTTAATTTTAAAATACTTCAAATAAACAAAAGATCCAATTGTAAAGTTCTACAGTTCCAAAAATCTTATTAGACAAACTCTTCTGTGATTAGACTTTGGCAACACCAGATGAACAGACGGCATGACAACACTACTAAAAATGCAAAATGGCTTCCACCTTTGCATGAAGTGCCTTCTTTCCTTCAATAGAAATGAAGATCTAAACTTGTAATCAGTCCTCACACTCATGCTGCAGGCCCCAATGCTGCACAGCTGGAAGAAACTCCCCAAGCAACTAGTAAGTAAAGAATATCCATTTCCACTTTGAAGAGATTTTGAAACAAGAGTTTCATGAAAACACAGGTAGCACGGTGCCGATCACAAGTTAAGATGATACATAAGGAAGTCCTCTCTTCATAATCCACAGTTGTGTATCAGCTAATTTCCCAACATTAAAATGCTTACTCGGAAGCTATTCTGACATTTTATGGGTTTGAAAACAAATGTCCCACCCTACCTTTTCTTCAAAACCTTCCTTGAATGTTGATCATAAACAAAGTCTCTTGTAAAAGATTACACGCAACAGTTAGAAGATACCATCACTACAGCTGCTTCCTATATTAGAAAAGTAGTATTTTACTGAAGACTAAACAAACATTTTGCTTTACCTTTTAAGCAAACCAATCAGCTATCATATACTTTATTTTACTTTAGAGAAAAGTACTATCGATCTTGAAAATGTGAGTAGGCTGGAATTAATTAAGTCTGCAAATGGGTTACAGAACTGAAACAGTAATTGAATAATTATATTACTTTAATGTGCCAGCCAATTTAACTGCCACAAGTAAACTAAAAACTAAATAGCTTATTTAAAAATCCGATGTACTTTTATATATTTAAAAAAAAAAGTTATGATGTACTAGACAAACAAGCCCCAAAGCAAATATCACCAAATAAAAAAAATAAAGCATTTAATTTGCGCTTAAATTTGATTGCAGTTGAGAGATAAAATCGATAAATACATTCTTCTAGCAGCAGAATTGGTCATTTTTGTTCAGGAAGGCAAAATTACAGCACTTGGCGATTACAAATCCTGATTCTGTTCATGAGGAATCTGGATCTCCACCACAATCTCAGCCCTGCAACTGAGGGTCGTCAGATCCTACTGTCCAGGTACTTTTAGTTCCTGGCTGCCGGATTCACACTGAAAGGGTCTTACTCTGCTCTTCGTTTAAATACATCCAAGTACAGCTAAACTAATAGGGAATTAGATCAGATTACTAATAATTTTAAATATCCAAATGTTCTTCAATAAATCATAGTGCTTACAAGTTTGTTTTAGCTTTCTCAAGAGAACAACGAACAAGATGTTCATTTTAAATCTCAGATATTTATACAATCAGCCACCGAAACCCACAGGCAAACAGTAGCAGGTCTCCCATCCAGTCCCTCCTGTGAGTCTGCTACACAATGCTGTTCAGCATTTTCATGTGTGACAAACTCAATTAAACATATTCATTACTTTAATGTTCCACTAGACAGTTTTACACAACAGAAAAAATTTAAATAAATAAATAAATACTCTGTGACCTTTGTATCGATCAGAGCAAAATGGCTTATGCCTGGGTGTGGGTGGTGAAGGGACTGGGGAGGGGGTTGGTTAAGGACTCTAATGTTTTCTCTTCCAATTACTAGAGGAGATGATAAAACCACAGCAAATGATGTATCAGCTCATTTTATCTTATCGCTTTGGGGCTAGGTGACAATGAAGTTCATATTTCACTTGTTCCCATTGAAGATTGTGAAAATTACTTGCCCTTATGACCTGAAATTTCAGTGGAAGACAGAAATTTCTCTTCTGCAAAGTAATGCAATTTTTCAGATGTCAACCTTTAGCCCAGCTTTAAAAATTAATTTCATTTATATTAACCAATGATATTGATATTTTCACAGAATGCTCTTTGATACATGAACCACTGACTAGCAAATTGATGTGCTCTAGAAGGATAAAATTATTTCATCTGAAGCTGCCGGGGACAGACAGATTTACCACAAACTGAAATTCGTAGCCTCATATACCATAAGGCCTCTGGACCTGTAAATAGTTTAATATTTAGTTAGGACTTAGTTTTGTTTACAGATCTATTCAGTTTTGAAATAATTTCTGTGTACGTGATATACAAATCAAAACATCATTTGTTTGGAAATTAATAAAGTCTCACTGTCACAGACCACAGATCAGTACACATGCGATGACATGAAAAATACTTCCCAGATGATTAAGAAAGAGGAATGCACAACTATATTTTCTCTCTTTATCCTGATACTAAAGCTGTATTTCAAAGCGAAAAAAGCATGCAATGCAGATTTTCTGAAAGTGGTCTTCTGCTAACTACAGATAACCTTCTCCCTGATCATCAAGATCTCACTTGGGGAAAAAAAAAAAATCTATGAGGGGAACCCATATTCAGAACATTTCTGATTTGACTATGAGGTTCTAAACACCTCACGTGGACTAACAAAACTGCGAAGAACGTTAACAAAGTTAGTACCAACTATCTTAATCTTTTCTACTGCATCCAGTATTTCACAAACATTTTTTTCCCTTTTGATTAACCTTGCTGACTCTTAGAGAGCAGGAGTTCATTACCACTGACAGACAATATTTAATCAAAGAACAAGAAGACGTGATTGCTAAAGATATGTATGTAAGTTAAATTATGCAGCATACAAAGCGGAAGTTCAAAAGGAAGAAAATGAATACAGGTTTGGGTGGCTGTCCAAGCCCTGCAAGGTTAAGGATGTAAAGTTATGCCTTTCTTTGGAAAATAAGACAGCAGGCTTATTTATGACAAAAAGGATCCAGAATTGCAAAAAATCAGATTCTTGTAAGAGTTGACTGATGTCTTGGTTTAGTGAGCCTGTTACGTTCTGATTTAAGAGTCAGTAGAATCTACTCATCAGAGGTATATACAAAAGGCTCATCCAGCTGTTTACATCATCTGGGACAGTTTGCCTGCAGGAATTAACTGTAACAATACAAATGATTCAGCTCGCACTTTCTGAAACGGGTTATTTCAGCTTATGTGTCCATCCTCAGGTTCTATCAGTAACTCGAGAACAGGCTAAGTAAACTGTGATCAACGAGTTGTTCATTGACATGTGCGAAACAAATGGATAGTCTCAGTACGTTTCCAATAAACAAGCATGCAAATTACAACTATCAATTCCTGAGATGCAAAATGCTGCAAAGTAAGAATTAGCAATAATTTATTACCGAGACTACCAAGGGCAGCCTTTCTAAAGCAATTTTCCATAACATATCTCAGACTCACTAAAAAAGCAGTGTGGCTACCAACCCAGCCCGCAAACCATGCACTCAAGAAATGTCAATGCAACACCTGCAAGCAGCAAAAAGGTATGTAAGAAAACAAATATTCATGACAGGGGTTTTTTTGATGTGATGTCAGGTCTCCAGACAATCATCCTCTTTTCATTTGCTTCAGTAATTTCTGGTTTGTTTATAATACATTTACAATGCAATTTTGCAAAACAGTGTTGCAAAAAAATCCACCACATATAACAACACTTCTACATCATATGAAGATCATAAAGAGAAAAGTACATGCATTAGCCTGAAAGTTCGCTAGTCCAACTTTTATTTATTTATGGCAGTATTAATATTGCATATACATAAAGAAGGAGAACAGTGACAATTTTTACTCTATCGAGGTTACTGGTTTATGCTATTTGCTATAGCATTGATGTTAATACCTATACAGATTTCATATACCTTGTAAGTAAAAAGTTACAGACAACAAATCATAACTAAGATATCTTTTAATCGTACAGAAATAACTTAGAATAGTGATAAGCATAAATTGTATAAAGGAACCTCTGAGATGTGCATTGTGCCTTCCACGTTGAAGTGTGAATCACTCTTCCTTTGTGCCTCGTGAGTGGTTCTGTATGGATCTAGATTTGCTTACCATCTTTGCTTAAATTATCTAATATTGTAGATACTCTTATGAAAGTGCATTGATACATACACATACAGTCATGTGTGTGTATATAAGTGCACATATTAAAAAATGAGTGAGAGACTACATAAAAGCATAACATATAGTTACGCACAGTGGGTAAACAGAATATTTTTGTCATTTTTTCCTTCATTAGAATGTAAGTTTTAAAATTTGGAGGGTGTTTTTAATCCATTCTTATTAATAAGTACAATTCTGGCTAGTCTTGATGTCCACACAGATTGACAGATTCCATAACCCCTTTGTGAACTGCATTAAATTATACACCCTCATGATTTCATGTGTCAATGAATTCTGTCACTAAAATATACACAGTGTAAATATGAAAAAAGCTAGTTTTGTTGATTCCATTTTGTATACATTGAAAAAATGACATTACCTGCAAAATCTCAAGAAGACAGCTTAAGCATCACTGAGCAAAACTCAATGAAACAATTTCTCACTGTGCAGAAGCTGTCAAAGAGGCTGATTACATTAAGTCATGGAATTTGGATCAAAAATGCTGGAATAAAGTATTATTAATATGAAACCTCTGTAGCAATGAATGGGGCAGTGGTGCATTCCATGATAGCTACCCTACACGAGACAGGATTTTTAAAAACTAGGTGGGGAGACTCCATTTGCTATTGTTTTGCCTGTGCAACTGAGGAGCATACAGAGGCCTCTTTCAAAAATTCCTCACAACTCTCTTATTTTGGTGCTAGCCATATAACTTCGTATCAACACAAATGTTGCTACCTTGATACTTAGCTCACTTTCAAGTTTATTAATACAAAAAACTAATAGAACTTTCAGATGTTCCAAATTTTGCCTTTGTGAAAACTAATCATTTAATTTGTCTTCCTGTCTCCTTGCAAGTTAACAAAAAATGAATATTCAGATTGTGATCATCTCAAAGTGATCATTAGGGAAATGTTTTATGATTGGACTTAAGGTTATAAAACAAAGACTTTTTAAAAACTTAACCTCAAAGGTTTTTAGCATACTCCCTAGCACTGGGACTGTTTTTTAACAAAAAACAAATGTATGTTTTTGAGGTGGTAAGTATGACCATGGTCCAAATTTTGCCACTGTACTTTAAACATAATCATACACAAGGCTTCCTAATAGAAGACAATACAGAACTCATTCAGCTTCAGTTTATGATGAAGATACTCAGGTGTGTGTTTCCGAAATAAGTGAGTTAAAAATACTCTTGAAGAATACCAGCAAGGACTGTTATTAACCATTCTGCCTCTGAACTCTCCAGAACAGGATACCTTTGAAGGGTCTCAAAAGCAGGTTTCTTCCTGGAAAGATTTTACGCAATGAAAGGCAGCAATTCTTTTTGTTCCTTGTATAAGATAACTGAAGCAAAATTAGAGAAAGCAAGTGGCAGGGATATGGCCTCATAATTTACGATTTATCACAGATGCTGAGGCAGTTTGAGTCCTCAGTCTGGTTTTCAAACAATCAAAACTGATTTGTGGGAATTACTGTCTTCTTATTCGCTCCTACACCATCAGACCTAAATCTCTTTGGACAGGCCCCTCTTTTCAAAATTCTGAGGAAAAAGCCTTTTTTTGCTTGCCTATCAGAAGCATCTTCTAATGTTTGGCAAACTTGTAACAATTCAAATTACAGCACTTAGCAGAGGACTTTGTTAGTTTCCAATTTTGAACAGATTATGCCGTTGTGCTTTGTTTGTCATTTCTCCTAGTGGTTCAAATCTATGCCATGATTTTGTAACACTATTGCAATAAAAAGCATCTCTAAACTATTTAAGGGATTTCAAAACAAGCCCTAAAAGCTTTCTCTTGCTTAAAAGATGGAAGAACCTGAGAAAATCAGAAAAGGACTCAATCAGAGACTCTTTTTTTATGACAAGAAGGTATTACCATGTTGTGGATGGTGGGTTTTTTTTTTTACGTTTAAAGTTCTGGTTGGTCCCTCTTCTCTTATAAAAATCCTAGTGCAGAAAAGCCTTGGAGATAATCTTTATCAGACTGTATTGGTTGATGTCTAAGAAGTACAGAGTCTGAAAACGAGGACGATTGCCAGACTAATGACTCACAGCAGTTCATATCTACAGCAGTATAACGAGACCTGGTGAAAGGTAATATACAGGAGCAACGTATCTCAAAAGCAGAGCACAGAAAACAATGTAGAAGCTATCTTTGTTTTGTTGTCTCTTAAAGTTACTTAGCCATTGTGGGTTTTTTGGTAAAATAAGGTTCATGTTCCCTGTAACTGTCTCTTCAAATTCCTATTTTGAATAGTAAATCAGAATAATCATGTTAGATTTCCCATTGCTGTGCCCTGCACCTGCCTATTTCACCACTTTCCGGATGTGACTTCTCCCAAGGGCTGCTTCTCTATGTATCCAGCAAAGGCCTATCCAGCCAGAGCACATGCAAGTGGAAGCAGCAACTACAACCAAGAAAGAAGGGAGCTAATGCACCTGCAATACTGGCAGTTGTCCAGTGTCTGCCATTTTAATCTGATCTTGAAGAAGATGGGTGAGGAGAGCAAAGCAAACGGGCAATGAAAAAGTAAGTTTCAATGCCAGAAACAAGGATTTTTTTAAATTGATGACCTGTAAGCTGACCTTCATATCCCTTCACAAGAAACAAAACAAAAACAAAAATCATCCCCACACATTGGCGTGAAGCTACAGTACCAGTCATCATGAAAGACTGCATCTGATCAACTCATTAATGGGAACGAAGCCCATACACAGAAGAACAGATGTGCCTCTTGAAGGCAAAGAGGAAAGTCAGACTCCAGAGCTGCCAGTCCAGCAGTTTACATTAAAAGATTCTGTGCTATGTTTTATGAGAGATATGGCACAGAAGGTGCAGCTTGCAAAGGGATGGGAATGTAAAAATGGCTTAATGACACCTTTGTGCTGCACAGACTCTAGACTGCTGCAGGAACCAAATCCCCTTTGAGTAAACCAGAGCAGCTGCAGGGGCTGCTGTGTAATTACATACATTTGTCTCATTTGGGATGCCTGGTGGCTGCCCCATAGCCCAGGACTGTACACTACTCAATGCTATAGAAATTTTCCCTCCTTCTCTCCGTAGTTGGGGCAGAAGATAGCACAGTGCAAGTAATAAACCCTCCACTGCTCGAGCACTTCTCCACTCACTGCCAGTTCATTTACTGTAAACCAGAACAGAATACAGGTACAACAACAACGTAGAGAAATTGTTCTTAGTTATCAAAGGACGCGTACCCTACATGCACTTTTTTAATCAAGAACCACCCCACATGAGTATAACTCATGTTCCGTATCTGTATTCTTACAGTTATCTTATAGTCCTGTAAAAGTAGATTAATTTCTCAGGTAAAGGAATTCACTATAATCAGTCAATGACAAAGGTTTTGCTATGGCCTTTGACTGCAAAGGAGAATCTCTTCTTTTAAGATCATCCATAGAAATAATTTCATAGAATCATAGAATGGTAATGGTTGGAAGGGACTTTAAAGATCATCTAGTTCCAACCACCCTGCCATGAGCAGGGACACCTTCCACTAGACCAGATTGCTCAGAGCTCCATCCAACCTGGCCTTGAACACTGCCAGGGAGGGGGCATTGACCAATTAAAACGTATCATGTGTTTGTAAAGGACAAAAAGCAACATGAAGAGAAGGTTTTATACAATAACTGCTGGTTTTCATCTTAGTAGATGATAAAATAAAGTAATTTAAATTCAGCTTTAAAGCATTCCTACAAGTACAGACCCTTTCCCAAGGTTAAGCAAGCCATGGACATAGCTAACGTGAGGTCTACAACCGCATCCAGGATTCTAGGGCAACAGAACAAGAACGTAACCCTAATTTCAGTTTAAAAATGCAACAGAAAGTTAAACTGCATTTCTAGTCCAAATCATTGATAAGAAAGGCTTGGAAATCTGATTCAAGTGTAACAGATACACAGATAGCAGCCTGGGGATAGCTGAACAATTGATCCAACAGCATGATTTGCCTTGCCATTCCCCCTGGGTATTAAATCTAAAATTTCCTGCTCCTGAGGGTTCAATAAAAAATAGCCTATCAAAGAATTCTGCAGCTGACAGAAGGAGAGAGGGCAGTAAGTCTATGTGAAAGTATCAGCTCTTGCGAAGAACTGTAATCTGGGCTGTGTTATGCATTTATCTTACAAATCCACGATGCTGTTTTGCACAACTGGAAGTTTTCCCAAGAGCCAGAAAAAGTCAAGTCTAACATGGGAGTATTCCCAAAGCACCAAGTTCCAGCCAATACGTAACGGTGTTTCAGGAATGCTGAAGTCAAAAGGGAAAAAAGTATTTTTAACTGCTTTTTTAGACAAACCTAACCTCACAGCAATATCCTATCCATCCCACCCAAAGTGCAGCCAAGAACTAACAGTTCCTTCATAAAATACAATAATTTATCCTGCTCATGTATATTTCATTTACAAAACTAACTTAAGGCAGCAGTTTCATAGGCAACTCTTATCAAGTAAATGAACAGCATTTGAAGGAATGAAGTGGGCACCCTTCTTAATCTTTTAAGTGGGAAATCCCCCTAACTGGATAGCAGCTCCCTTCCCAGTCAGCTCCACATTTTGAAAAAGGCATACATTTTTTAAAAACAGCAGGAAATTGAAGCCATAAGAAAAACTGACTTTGCAGAGGCATTTTCAGTTCTTAAGTGATTTAGTTTGTAACTCAATGTTCTTTCATAAAAAAAAGTGTCGTTTAAGATAGAAGACCTACCTTCAGGTTAGTGAGGCTTTTCTCTATGAGTAACTGTAGCTGGAGTACTTGCAAGTAATTTTAACAATTTGGGATCTGGCATCAGTGAAAATTAAAAATACCCGTAATCCATTCTTTCCATAATATTTTAGCAACATAGATATTCAAGTAGGTTAATAATTTTGAGGTATGTGTCAGGGAAAGAAGTACTGCATTTGACATGTGAAAAATAAAAATATCACACCCTACAATGAGGAACACATTTACAGTTAGAAATTTTTGCAGATTTATCTCTACAAGATAATCAATCTTCTACTCAAGGAGCTGGAAGTTGAAATCTTGTGGAGTTTAATGGCTGAGCACTTATTACATGGCAAGGAACACATTCCTTACTTTTCCTTGAGCACATGAAAACTAGCTACTCAAATGACTGGGACACAAAACTTGAGGCACTAGCACAAAGACTAAAAGTAACTCATCCAGACGATTCTAAGAGTGTTCCACCAGTGAAGAACTAATAAACTGATCAACAAAACACTGTTCCTGCTTGACAAAAGTTGTATTTGTTTGTCCTAATTTAATAATTACGGAGGGGTTTTTTTAAATTTGTGGTTTAAATTTTTTAAAAAGACTGATCAACTTTGTTTTAATAAGTGTTGAAGCTTCAAATATACAGTAGCATAAAGAACCTACCAAAAAAATAACTAAAATTGGCAAGTATCTGCTTCTCAGCATTTCACCCAAACAAAACGTCGGTGTTGATAAAATCCACTTTTTAAAATATGTATCCTTGCAAATCTTAAGTACTGTCATCTCATCTCCCTGTTGGAGTTTGATTGATTACGCCTTTTCCTTATGTTCATTAATCTCATCACCTTATCTTTTACACCACTTCATTTTAGCAGAAAGGCAATAATAAAACCCTCATCCATTATCCTTTTACGCATCTAGTCAAGCGGAAATGGTTAATAACATGCTACAAATTGAACTTCAATCACCTCATTTTCTCTTTTGTCGAATGCACATTAAAGTATATTCCAAAAGTGCAATTTGTTTTATAGGGGAATTTGTATTATATTGCTACAGACAACTAAAATTAAGTGTTTCTCAGTTTGGTTATTAAATATATCCAACTGTCCTTTTATCGCTGATACTAAAACATTAACTCATTTTATTAGGGTGTAATAATACAAGGTCCTTTATCTCCCAGAACACAGGGACATCTAGTCTGCCTAACAGTAAATGTTATACAACGGGTCATTTATATTTTTTTTTTAAATATGCTTCTGATAGTTTATGAATTGGTACATTATTGCAGATGAAATGGCTCTCCATTTAAGAAAAGTTAATTTGTTTACATGCAGGCTTATCTTCAAATGCAAGCCCCATTAGAGAAGCTGTCTATAACTGTCAGAGCAAGTGAAGAGGGAAAATAGGTGGATGTAGAAAAATTTAGAGCCCAGTAATTTAAATCTGATCACCAATTTCCTGTTTGAATGTTAACTGCGTTCCACGTGCACTTTGCAAATACTCTGTGATCCCAAAATAATTCTACAGAAACACAACTTGAAATAAGAGTCCCAGAACTTGTTTTTGTGAACTCTCCTCATCATTCCAAATACAGGTGTATCTTAGTAAAGTAAAATAAATTACATTTCTCAAAAAAAAAAAAACAACACTAGTAAAAAAAAACTCCCAAATGAGACATATTTGGAGTTGTTTCATCCAAAAAATAAAATCTTGCGTGAAATTCTAGCTCTGTTTAATTCCGTGACAGTAATCCCTACTACAGAAAGGGAGCAAGATTTTTCTCCACTGTTTTCGTATCCCCCTGGAAAACTTTTCATTAGCACTTTAGTCACTATCTTAATGAAACAAGACTAGTTTGACTAGCTCCTCAGTAAAATTACATATCAAGATAAACAAATATAACCACAAATACCATGCAACTGTTACAGTAAAAAAGGTATTTTCCCATGCTTTGTCTCATCTCAATTCTACAGAAACTTAGTGTTAACTTTCTAAGAAGCCTGAGAACATCAAAGTCCCTACCTTTATTAAAAGAAGATTGAATTAGGGAGACAGTAATTTTTATTACCATGAAAACTTGCAATAAGTAGTGTTAGAGTACACACTGACCTTAAAAATTAAATAATTACTACCTTTTACATTAAAGCAAAGCACAAACACACAGGTCAAATTAACTTATAAAAAGATGTAAAATCAGTTTTACATTTCCCTCAATTGTCCACCTTTTTTCCAGCTTTCTTGTCCATTAAAAGTTTGTCTTATTTCCCAAGCCATTCAAACACTATTTCCTCTCTCCTGCTCTGTCATGTTCCATTCAACCTGCAGTTTCACAAGCATTTTTGCAGATGGCTGCCCAGCTCATGTTGCACCTCATTTCATCCATCCTCCGCCACTTTCTACTGCTACCCCAAACCCTCTGTTCTAACAGTAGTATGTTTGAGGTCGTGTGGTAAGCTAGAGTTGGATAAGTGATTCAGATAGAAAGTAAGCTACGGTGGGGAGAAAGAAAAATATGAAAGGGTGAAGGAAACGATGAGAATGGTTTTAGTCTGACTCACTTCCCCACTCAAAAGAACCACTCAAAACACTTTCCCAGGCACACTTGAGAAAGGGAGGGAAGCAAGGTGATACAATGGCACCTGAGGACTGCCTAAGCCAGTACTATCAGTGAAAGGAATGCTTCTAAAACTTTGGTTTAGTAAAATTTTGACTCCAGTCAGACCAGCCTCTATGTATGATTAATCTGGTTTACAGTCATATACACCTCTCCAGTTTCTTCCATTTCTCAAAATGTTACAAAGAAGCCACTCACTAATATCTGCAGCTCTGCTGTGCATCTTCTCTAGACACTGTCTTAAAGCACCGCTTTAATGCCATGCCTCTAAGAGCTTCAACAGATTGCTGACATAGATAGCTGCTGGTTTCATGCTGAAAATTTCTTTTTTGTTCTTTGAAAATGTCTTGTTTCTTATACTTCAACCAATATGCAGCTATCTGTTCCTTCTGGTTCTACATTTAGAGAGGAAGATCTCTGGCCTGTGTTTGCAAACTGTAGTTCTCCGATACTGCCACAGTCCATGACTAGGCTGGTATTGCACCCTAATAATACAAAAAGCATTCTGCTTCTTCAAAGCATAGGACATCTTCACACTACTTTATTTGTGTTCATGACACATTTAGCCCTGGAATAAGAAAATTAAATTCTTACTGAAATAAATAATTTGACCACTCAAGAATTCAGGCTTCTTCACCTTCATAAAGTCTGAAGCACTCAAGCACTTTTTGAGCTATCCCAAGCTACATTTAATCTTGACTCAAAAATACATAAATGAGTTAATATGCTTACCATCCACTCATTGCAGAGTCACTGAATTAAACAAAAAAAAATACTGTTTATTTTCTAAAACCTGCATGCTTAAACTTTCTTTTCTAATTTCACATATGAAGACCAAAATTGTAGCTGGCATCCAAAACTCAAATTTCAGCATGACTTGCACACAGACAGCACTTTCAGGTAGCACCTTAAAAATATTAGAAGCATATCAACATAACAGATTTTTAAAATACAGATTTCTACACTATGTGCATACATAGAATTCAATCTAAACCATCAACTGATTTATTTTTTTCATTGTGATGATTTTTCTGAAAGCTATCTTTCAGAAAGCTGCTTTAATATCCTCTCTTAATAACATCCCCCTCTTCTGAATGTATAACTGAAGAAATTTCTACTTTTTTCCCTTTCATTGCTTAATTTACATTAAAATAGATGTTCAAGAGAGCCTCTTAGGTTCTTTATGAGAAAGTCTAGTACCCAAGTGAAATAAATAGGGAATTAGAGCAAGCTATAAACCTAAGAAGCATCTAAATCGCTGTCTGTAGTTTACCAATAGAGGTGCAAGTTTACACAACATAAGTTCAACCATCAGCTGATGCCAGATTTTGTAAAACGTAAATCACTGACGTTATAGGACTTGAATGCAGCAATTTATTGCAGAAATAAAGAACATCTGAATACTAAGCAAGTCAACATGAGTCTTGATTCTAGTCTCTAACCACCATTCCTGTACCACATAACGTGTCATCATCCATAAGTAAATGAGTTAATCAATTTAATGAGGATTCAGACAAATCGGCTGCCTAATGAGCACTCAAACTGATGTGGCAAGGGTTATGCTCCAGCACTGACAAAATCAGTTTGATGAAACTGTGACAAAAGCAGCAAAGCACCATCCCTTCAGCACATTCTCCTGCATCTTATTAACATGAAATTATAATCACTATTTGCAAACTGTATAGGGAAACCATTGATTGTGTAAGTCATGTAAATATATGCTTTATCTAATTTTCTTTCCAGCAAACCTGTGTATATTGTTGGAGTTCAGTTTAGTAATTATTCAGTTCTTTTAGAAAATGGCAATCAGATAGAGTTGTTTAAAGTAATTTAGATTGAGTATGCCAAGTGAATTTCCAAAGACATTACGTTGTATGATTTTGCATTTTACCAACCCGTCATTTGGCAATAAATATAAAATAAGCCAACCAAAATAAATAAAAATACTCTGCAGCTTTCCAAACAATTCAAGGAATTAACACTTTAACTGGAATCTCTTTAAAAGCAAACAGAAAAAAATCCGACTCCAGTATTTAGATGAATGGCAATGCGCTTCTGCTGATTTCCAAAGTCCATAATGCTAAGAAGCAAAAAACACAGGCCAAGGAAAGAAATGAACCTAACTGTTATCTTAACTACTTTATCAAAATCCTTCAGTCAGCGACCCTGTAAGAATTTTCTAGCAGTACTGACTAGTTATGTCTAGGTTCAAAATGCAGGGCCAAGGAGTGTCATGAAGGCTTGAACATAAGTCTTCAAAATAATTAAAAATGGAAATCTGTCAAGTGAAGAAAAGCTCTAATTAAAAAAAGTAAAAATTCACGCTTACTTTCCAAGTATTATCTGTCTGGAAAACTTTCTGCAGGGAAGAAAAAGCACCTCTGCACAGGGTTGTTTAAATGCAAGAGACACAAAGGTATATCAGAAAAGTTTTTACATGTAATAGCCATAATTAAAATCAGTTTCTAAATAGCATTGGTGTACCTGCAGCCATACAGATCATATAACCCTACACTAGGGTTACAAGAATAAATTTCTAGATGTTTCCATAAAGACAGGAACAATTTAATATTTATACGCTAATGACTTTCCTTTCTCCAGGGGAAAGTGTCGTAATATCTGATTGCTATCCTATGAGCACTATAAGGAGGGGGGGGGCGGAAATGGAAGAATTCACAACTTTTGCCCAGGAACATGGGATGGAGCAGCTTCAAAATTTCAGCACAAAGTTAGAAGAAACAATTGACTTTTACAGAAGGCCACACAACTTCCGATATCATTGAAATTGCATTCTCTGGAGTAGGAATCTTTCGCTTTGGGATCTGTGTTTGAAAAGCAATCCAGAGACAATGTAAATGATGTTGCATCCAACATATACAGAAGAATGCCAAACTGCCAAAAGAGGAATTAGGAACATTCCCAAAACAAGAAATCCATATGTGTTTGGTTTTTTTTTTAACGAAAACCACCGAAGTATTACTTTAAAACAACAGTAGAAATCAGTGGCAGTTGACAATACTAGCTGGTATATACTCAGACGATTTTAACTCCAGACACTTTCTCCCCAAAGGACAGCGTTCTTGATAACACAGTGCTTTAAGTCCAAAAGGACTGAACTTTCCACTTCCATGATTCTTATCACAACACACCCTGTATACATTTCTAACCCATTTAAAGGATTTCAATTAAAATCCTAATTCACCTGCTATCATTTGACTGAGGCCACAGTCTATGGGTACAGCTCCATGGCAGGTGGCTGCTACTAGGATGGTCTGGCCTGCTTCAAACTGTATGGTCCTGCTGCCTCCTTTCTCCTGTCACTAATGTTCCTATGTCCCCAGAGGTAGTTGGCTCAGGAAATCACCCTTGTAAAAATCCAAGGAAGAAAAGGCAGTTTCCTGTCAGGTCAGTTCCCTGACTTGACTCATCAGGTAAATGCTGCTGATGGCACAGAGTCGGGGGAAAGCACTAAGCAGCCATGAACTGGGTCCAACGATTCTTTCTGTGTCAGATCCCATCTGCACTGAAGTTGTGGTGGAACCCTCCTCTCAGTTTCAGGGACCATTACATACCTATGTGCCTCTGAAAATACCTTGTCATTGCAACTGTACAGGTGTTTTCCAGTATGGCTTCTGTACGTTATCTATATGAGCACGCCACAGAAGAAACAACTCTGCTAGTTAGTTTTGCTTGACTGTAACTTCACAACAGTTTCCAAGAAACAGCCAGCTATAAAGATTAAATATCTCTGGGATATAAAAATACCCCCAGTTAGTTACATTACAGATTCTAATGTAAGAAAATTTGTACTCCAACATAGCCATGTTCTTTAGTTGCAATTAGAAAATAAGTGACAAATCCAAGTGCCTCCAGATTGTCTGCTTTTATAAAAATGTTTACATCTACCAATGTAGGTAACTTTTCTAATGCCATAAGCAGACAACATCCATGATTTCATCATAAGGCCACCTTTAGGTACAAAACTAAAAGTTTACATTAATTCCAGTACTGTGGCTGAGAATAGGGGCAAATAAATGGAATATAAAATGTATACAAAGAAAGGGGTTGGGAAATTAATATTGAATACAGATTACCAAGCATCACTTTTTTTTTTTTACAGAATCTAGAGGGAAAGAGAATAGATTCATTAGCCTTGCTTTCATACTAAAAAAAGAAAAAAGAGAAAAGAATTACACTTGGCATAATCTAATCGAACTTGCAGAATTGTCTTATTGTGGTAGCTTGCCCAGTAATTTTTGATGTAAATGCCACCATTCCACACAATTACAAATACAATGAACACAACAAAAAAAAACCAACTGACCAAACAAACCCCAACCTGTACTCTTTTAATTGTTAGCCTCATGCTTAGCCCTGTAGCACTTAAAACATGTTAACTGCCCCACAGTACTTAATTTTTCTGGCCATGAATATTCTATATCACCACAGCTAGGAAAAAAAACCAACAACTTATGCTGACATGGTGACTCCTACTTGTACTTACACAAAAAGCACTAATTTGTCAAAAAAATTCATGGCAGTTTTCTGTTTGCAGCAAATGGGTATGCCTTTAGTTTGCTCAAAAGTCATGAACATTTCCAAAATCTTAGTTATTAAAATATTTTGTTTATACCCCTTAGTAGACAGATTTTGTGATGGCAGTTAATTTTAATTACACTTCAACGTACTTAACTATATGAGGAAAAGCACAAAGAAAATGAGATAGACATTTTACATGTGATGTTGGGACAAAACTTTGTCTTATAAAAAAATCAAATGAGAGTGTTGGCCTAATTCCACAATACTAAAAGGAAGTATTCAAAATGAAAAGCACACCGAATGCTTAAGTCAAAACAAGTTACCTTCCTTCTCCTTAAAGGATATACTCTTAATTACATGGATTTACTTTTCCCAATTATGGGCTCTCAGTGAAAGATCTGTAAAGGCTGCTGCTTTGTATACAATTAACAGTCAAACTGTAACACAAATTACATGTCATCCTTATCAGAGTTTACACATTGAACTACTGTATCTGTCGCCAGCAGGCAGCCCTCTCCGTCTAGGGAATATCACCATGAATTTGTTCAGTGTCTCAGCACAAAATCTCACACCAAAAGAGGGTTTACTATCCCCTCTGTGTCTAAAGCATATGGAGCTCCATCACACCATTTATTCCATAGAGTCACTGAGCAGGTTTTGTGCCCACTGCACTACAGAAGGTCAGTCTGCCATTTCCAGGGAGTTATCTTAGAGCAAACTTCCATGGAGCGCACACGCTGTACCATCCCCGCAAAGATGCGAGCCGAGACCTGTGTCTTTTTCTGAGCATCCTTCCCTGTTTCCAAGGATAACAATATGTTATTCCTAGCAAAATACTCAGTCGCAGACCCGCTTTAGATATCCAAGACTATATTAGTCACATTTGTTAACTACATCTTCAAAAATTGCTCTCCAACACACTAAAGCACAAACCTCATTTCTGTGACTGTAGCAAAATTAAAACAAACATGGAAAGGATGGTTATGAAGTAATGCAGTGAGGCTCAAGAGAGACAGATGACTGCCATAAAAGCTCATTTCAGGACTGGGCGGGATGTCTAACACGTAAGAGATTTATTCATATCGTTAGGAGAAGATGGGGGTATAATTAAAGTAACTAGATATTTTTAACAAAGTAATGGGAAAACAATTCCTAAATTATCCTATGCACTGCTCAGAACTTTGTGTTTTTATTTTTACAGCTGATGACCCTGCATTTAAAGCAGCATCAGGAATGTAACACTCTTTTCGCTATTCCTTGCATGCCTGGAATGCTCTTTATTTTCTTCTCTTTTTTCATAGTTACAAGCTTTTTAATTTTACATTTGAGTGTACTATAGTCCTCTTATCAAAACAGTTACAGAGATGAAATCACAGTTAGTATTAAAGCTTTAAAAAGTAATTACTTAATTTTCTCATATGTTCCAATTTTTAAAGGACAAGCACAGCCAGCCTCTTTTTCAATATTAAGAACTTCAATGTAATATAGTACTCTGCAAATCTCCCTTAATTTTCAATAGGTTTCGAATAAGAGAACGGTGACTATCCTTGGCTTTTTGTTTGTCTTTTAAGAAGAGGATAAATAAGAGTTTTACTACATATTTTACAAATGTCCTTGTGTTTCACACATATTCACATAAAATAATGCCTATGTTTGTCTCTGTAGAAACAGACACACTCATGAACATATAATTTATATATTATCTTATAATATACTAATTCATAAACATTTCAAATTTAAATTGAGGTACTCATCTGACCAATTTTCATGAATATTCAATCAATTGAAGCCTCTATGTTGCTTTTAGCTTCTGTATGTATAACAAACAGTATTGAAATGGTGAACAATTGCAATGTTTAGTATCATATTAAAAACCCCCATTCAAACCTCTTCTTAATGCTATTATCAGTTTTTCTTTTGCAACAATTTTGTGTATAAAAATAAAAGCACTGGATTTTTATTGGTGCTGCCCTCTTTGTTTTGTTCCACTCTGCAAAGCCCTTTTGGGACACTAAGCCAGCATTTACCATAATACGGATTAAACTCTCTTTGTCCTATTGCACAGTGTTTGTTAGGAGGTTAGTCTTTTTACATTCTTCACAGCCTGCCTGCAGCTTACCCTTTAGGCCTCACAAAATACTTCTGTGGATTTACAAAAATGCCAGAGTGGTCTTGGGGTTAATTGGAAGAAAAGTGAAGCCTTTAACGCATTGACTCATTAAACATTTAGCCCACTACAATCCACTACGGTAGGCAAAAAAAAAGGCTCTGTAGAGACCTCGGCAATAATAAGGTAGCAAAGTAGCTGAAAATAATGACTACTTGTTGTTCTACAAAATGGAGAAGGCTTAATTTATCCACTCCCCCCCCTCCAAAAAACAGGGGGAAAAAAAAGGAGAAAGGTTTGATGGCATAAAGCAGTATTCCTTGTTCAACTACCTAACAGTATTCTGAAAAAAGAGCATGACTACTGGCACTGATTGATATGGTTAGAGGTTCCTTTTAAAGACATGCAAAGGATACGGTCTAAAGTGTAATTCTGACGTATTTCCACCTTCATAGCTCTACAGGAAAACTATTTGCTTTGGAACCAACCTGTAAGGCAAGGTGACAAGCAAGGCACTGAATATGAAACGGGACTTTTATGTAAACAAAGCACGCCAAGACTTTTTTTTACTTTGACTTGATGTATTTATTACACATCAAACAATGCTTACGGATGTTTAATATCATATCTTCTGATTTACATAACATTTTTTAGGTTTTGTTTTTAACATTGATCATTTCATTCAAACACTTCTAAAGGAAACTTGTTATTTGTCACAGAGGTTCTTAAATGCCAGTTCTGCTAAAAACCTAATTGAAACATGTTGTACAAACTTTGATACTTAACTACTTTCATAATACAACAGATTAACTTTGTCATCAACTCATTGCTTTCCTATGTTTCTCCTCAACTCCCCCCAAAAGAAAACACTACAAAAGTCTCCCACTCTTGGGACTTAAAGGATTAGGTGGCATTTGTGCAAGATGCAGATAACAAAAGCAAGAGTGAAGAAAATTGAAGAGACAGGCAAACTCCAGCAACAAAATGGTTAAAGAATCTGCATCATTGTTCTATGTATTTTGAGAGTCCACTATATTGTGAACAGCGCAAACATCAGACAAGTTAAGATTACTGACCATTATCTCCTTAATTTTCTCCGCTTTCGTTCACATTCCCTCTTGCTATCAACACACTGTTTTTCCAAAGCTGCACTTCTACTAAGAAGTAAACTTTCCCTAATCCGTCTATTATTGAGCCTTTAATTGGATTGGAAGCAGGGTGGTGTATAAAATAGCGTCTATTCACTCAAAAGGACTGTAGTTTTAGGGACTTAAAGGGGAAAGGTATTGTGAAAAAAAATCCACAGGGAATCCAGGATTAAAAGGTGGCTCTACTGAACTCATCAGCTCCGAAACACATAATGAATTGTTTCCTTAAACAGGTAACTTTCTAAATAAATAGATTCTGCCTTAAGATATAACTTGTCTATCAAAACAGAAAGTAAAGTGAAAATAAAAACTGGTTTAGGAGAAAATAAAGCAGTATCTGATGCTGTTCCTCTGCCCAATACCTTCCCTCTAACAAATATCCTTTTTCACTCTCACATAGGTAAATGGATGCACAGGGTAGAACAGTGGAATATACCTTAAAGGGTAAAAATACCCATCATGCTCATTCAGCCCCTACGTGTACACACTGAAACTTCTCCCGAGTTAGTTAATATTTCCAAACACCATGCAATATTTAAATTTTTAAAAGTTTTTATCCCTCTTGAGACCACACAAAGAAATAAAGTGCATGTAAATCAAGTTTTGCTGCGTAACCAGATGTCATTAGAAAGTGAGTAACTGGTGCCACTCAATAGTGGCTTTACTCAGAATCAGAAAAACTTTAGTGTCATTATGATGGTTGGCAATGCAGAACTCCTTAATACATAAACATGGAAGAGACAGATGGCTAAAGAAGCCCATCTATTTCTGAAAAGGACAGTGGATAGCAAGACTTCTTCAGTTCCTACAGACATAGAGATTATAGGAAAGGCATATCTTAATTCCTGCAGAATTTCTCTTTGTTTCATGATGGAAGTAACTACCAAAAGCTTAACAGCAAAGTATTTCTCTCTCCAAAAATAACATCAGCTCCACAGCTGCTTTTATGGGAAACTTAGACCAGGTGAAATATAGGTACTATCTCCTGAGCAACAATAATGAACAACTTTAAATATCCACAGAGCAAATATACGGAGTGCTGGGCAGTGGAGGCACAATGCAAACAGATATATAACCTCTTCATGTACCCTCTAGCCCATGCTTTATTAACTGCAAATGAAGACAATGAGGATACTCAAGGAAAATGCTCAGGTCTCTCCTACATGAAGTGCCAACATTTCCTAAGACTAAATGCAGGCTGTGGATTGAAGCAGGTACAACACAGCTGTTCTCTGGTCTGTGACAGCAAATTATCTTGCCATTGAAACTCATACAATTAATCTGTGTTTCACACGTACTCATCAGGCTTCATGCCAAAGACCTGCAGAATAGGACACAATGTTACACTGCCTGTGGGACAATCAAGTTTTTGCCTCTTACCTAGAATGAACTAGAATACCATGTAGGAGATCATCTTTGCTTTCAACCTGTGTATTTATACCAAAGAAACCATCGGATATGCAAGCAAACTGAATTGTTATTTTAGTAGATCACATGCTCTTTAGTCATACTTTCATATCACAGATGGTCATAGAAAATATTAACTCAGCATCTGTTGTATATATATATGCATACTACCCTAGCAATCCAGCTTGAAAGAATTCATGCTGGTGTCCACTGAATCCAGCCATGAAACTTACTCAAGAATCCTGGGGGTCCAAATGTGCTTCCCACCGTTTTACCGCATGCCAAAGATTCCTCTTGGTTACTCCAGGTCACTGGAAGGCATTTCTTCAGTCTGAAGGTTTCCTTCTATGGATCCAGCTGACTTGCTACAGATGATTTCCTGACATATGTATACGTAGTAACGATTCTCCCTTTTTGCACACCCTATGCTTCAAGTCACAGTCAATCAAGAGACTGTATCCGTGAGAGAGAATCTTTCAGATTTAATCTCTGGGCAAGTGGGACCTTCTCTTTTATTTCTTCACCTCTATTTTTTAATATATGTATCTAACTGTATTTTCCATTCTGAATGTTCTAAAGAAATGCTTTTACTTCTATTTTATCTTAGCCTGGATTAAGTTAAGGATGATTTCAAGATAATAGGGTACATCAAGGCATTGCTCTCCCAGGAGCATAATAAATCTGTAAACTAGGGTACTAGGGCACATTAGTGCATGCCTCAATTCTGCTCCATGTTCTCCAGAGTATCCAAAGGGTGACAGAACACATGTTCAAAAAGCTGCAGGGGTTGAAAGCTTGTGTCATAGGGGTCAGAAGAAGAAGAATCTTTTAATAACTAGGGCTACTCAGCATGGCTAACAGGAATGCAGCAAAATGGTAGACTGTATGCCCAAACACAAAAGTTCCTCATTGTCGTTGATAATACAAGCCAACATAAAAAAACATTTTTTATATCCAAACCCTCATGTCTACATAATACCTGGGGGGAAAAAAGACATTACCTTTCCAGGTGAAAAACTTGTACCTCTTCCTACAATCCAGAAGATGCACAAAAGAGCAACCCTTGTGAAAAGCAGACTGAGAGCATCATTTCCACAGCTATTTAAGCAAACATAAATCCAGGCTGCTGCAGCACCACACTCCCTGGTCAAACATCTGCTATACCAAACATATCTTGCACTAGCACAAGCACCGAGTAATGATATAAAGAAAACTATTTCAGGGAGCTCACCCAGCTGAAAACTGGCTCTGTTAGGGTGGGGGGCTTCTTTTTTAAACAGATCAGCCTGCTGAACTGGCTCAGCATGTGTGGTGCAGAGCTGGTACAATGGCAGAGTCAGAGCAGGAAGGGCAGGACAACAGCAGCTCAGACCAAACTTGCTCTCAGTTACCTGAGGGGGTATGTAGTTGTAAGGTGAATTTTATTACCCACACACACAATATCACACAAACAAAACAGGGGACCCCAAACAGCTTGGTATTGTATAATGTCTCATTTATTTCTTTCTCAGCAGTTATAGCAACTTTGCATACTGACAGGACATGGCAAAAGAAATACTTTTTCTTTAAGAAGTTTCTGAAGACTGCAGGAAGGACAGAAAAAACATGCTACGGATCACCAATTAAAAAAAAAAGGCTATAAAAGATCTCCTGTTACTGAGGCTATTCAGATTATTTAAATATTCACAATAATAATTAGATAATCTCTAACATAACACATTAAGAAACTAATTATGTAATCACATATCTACGAGAGTAAGTCCAGTGATAAGGATGTCAGGGTGCAGAATTTTCACACATTCCATGACCGTTTTTTCAGTTGTTCTGTGTACCTCTGCATCTTGAGAAATGCTTTTGTTGAGATCTATGGAATTGAAAACTCATAGTAAAGTACATATGTCTCCGTTTTAAATGGCATGAGAACCTGATATTTAATTATAAAGAGTATAAAAGCATAACGAGCATAACAAAACTTCTAACAGCTCTTAAGGCATTCAGAATTTCTGTTTTGTATTGCTGACTAATATTTTAACCACTGCAATGTGGAAGTGCAAGTTTAAGGGGCATGGAAGGTTATGCATGGTACATTAACTGTATTTTTCTGTGCAATCTTCAATGCACCCATACAAATGTTTCCTTGGTGAAATAACCATTGCCCTTTCAACAGCATTAGGCAAGAAACTTCCACACAGACAGCTGCACTACTGCCGTGAATTGCAGTCTGCAGTAACTTCCTGCCATTCCCTAGAGAACATATAGAGAGTTTTCCTAGGTGCTACAAAGGAGGAAAACACAAGTCACTTACCAAATGAAGATCAAACCAGTTATCTAACTGGGAAAGGACCTGTCTTTAGTTTCTGCGGCTCATCCTAACTTACACATTGAGTTAGTGTAACAACCCATACATTTTGTTTAGGGAATACTGTTGGGTCCAGAAGAAAGGGGATATGAAGGGAAATATCCATGTGGCCAAAGCCTGCCAAGATGTGCCTCAAGGAGAAAATCACTATTCCTTCAGAAAAGTGGCCAGGGTCTCCAGTATGGTCTTATAGGCATTACGCTAAAATGAAGAATGATCCGCTTTAAAACAGAAGTTTGACCCAGAGTATGTCATATATGAACACATATACGGTTCTTGTGTATGGACAATGACAAAAGACATGCCCTTGTTTTATCTGTGTATGCATAAATAAATATTTATGGATTTTATTAAAATCGAGGCTAGAATACGTATCATTTCAGCAGAAATTTACAGGGGTAAATTCTTCGCAAATACTTGTCAGATTTGGATAAATGTTTGAGATCCACCCTTGTATTTTTTCACTAGTCTACCTTGCTTCTGCAGTGAGGCATAAATTTTTTTTTTAAATATACCGCACAGTAGTAAACACCGCTCGTGAACATAAGATTTATAGCACATTAATAAAATCATATAGGCTCACTGGCCTTAAATATATGAGGCACACAATTTAAGTTTTCATGACTACCTCAAAAGAGACCTAGAGTTGCCATGCATCATGTTTAAATCTACTGAGTATTTATACCCACACATCATTCACCTCTTACCTACCTCTAATTATTTATTTTCTCCAGTACAGGACAAACTTCTAAAAGATTAATATTATACATTGGGAATGATATTTACTTTATTAGTTTAGGGTTAGGAAAAAAAGCAAAGCAACACTTACCTACAAACAAGAAAGCATAGGATCTTAAGAATTGTTTGGCATCAAAGAGAAATAAAAAAAAACATTTAAGGTTAAATATAATACCTAAAAACATTGAAAGAGAGGTAGGAGGCAGAACAACAAAAATATCTAGAACCCTGAGTCCAATAAGCAACAGAATAGTATCTGCAAATATCTTGGCAGACACAATACAAAAGTGCTAAAGTGTAGAGATAGTAAAAAAATTCTGAAATGTAATTTTCATTGATACATAATATATATCTTAATTCACTGTTGGAACTGTTATCAATCAAATTGTTGTATATCAAATCAAGTAGAAATTGTTCATGAGAAATGTTACTTTTTATTAGTCAAACTCAACAACTTGGAAGAAAGGTTTCAAAATCATTTTTATAAAGAATGAAACATTTACGTTCTCAAACAAAAGCATTTTGATTCAAAAAATACCTTGGTTTTGACTGTTTAGTTAAATTTTGGAGGTTATTGATCATTGCTTTCTATCAGTGTCACACCCCTCAAAAGTGCTAGGTGACTGATACTTAGAGCTATGAGGTCAAAATAAAATATTTAAACTGACTCTCTCTTTTTTTTTAATACCACTAGTTCATGTACATTTTTTGAAGAAATTTTGACTTGTCACCTTATTCCAGGTGTAGCAGAAAAAAAATCCCAATATCAACATAACAGGAAAATGGTTTCTTTCTGACTCTGCTAGGCTCTTCTTTCTTTCGTAACAATGTAATACACCTCAGTTAAATAAGTTATTGTGGATTTAGATCAGCACGGGTAAGATTAGAATCCAGACCAAGAGTAATGGAAGGCAAATCTTTAATCCTTTAAAGGTCCCCCTCTTCCTTGCTACAACTTTGCAAATAAGACACGTCTTCCCTAAACAGGCAACTGAAGTTACCTTCTTATAAGGAAATCTTAGACAGAGACAACACAACCACATTTTCACCCACTTTTCCTACACCTGCCTCAAGCATAAGACTAATTAGGGATATAGTTGGGATGGTTAAGTGTCCTGGTTTTGGCTGGGACAGAGTTAATTTTCAACCTAGTAGCTGCTGTGTTTTGGATTCAGTACAAGAAGAATGTTGATAACACTGATGTTTTTAGTTGTTGCTAAGAAATCGTGGACTTTTTCCAGTCTCCCATGTTCATCTGATGAGCAGGTGTACAAGAGCTGGGAGGGAGCACAGCCAGGCAGCTAGTCCAAACTGACCAATGGAAATATTCCATGCCATAGATGTCATGCTCAGTTTACTAATAAGCGTTGGCCAAGGGGCAGGAATTTTTCTCTTTTTCTGTGCGCTTGAACTTTTCTGTGAGTTCTGTCTTTTTCTGGGAGTTCCGCAAAACTCGTGAGCTCCGGGAAACCTTCAGGTTCCACGGTTGCTGCTCAGGGACTGGCTATGCAATTGGTCATCAGGCAGCAAGAAAAACTGTATTGTGTGTAGTATGTTTTGCACATTCATTATTATTTCCTTTGTTGTCTTACTAAACTGTCTTTATCTCAACCCATGAGTGTCACTTTTCTTCACTCTCCTCCCCATCCCACTAAGGGGCAGGGAGCGAGTGAGCAGCTGCATGGTCCTGGCTGCTGGCTGCCCGGTTAAACCACGACAATAAGGTATGCCAGCACATGCTGGTCTGACCAACTCTGTTTTGTTATAGTCATTAAAAGACAGAAAAACTTAAAGCAGCCACACAGTTGCTTTCACTTGCACTGAATGCTAACTAAGTTTCCTGCACCGAAGAGTAATTTTCTATTTCAATTTGTCTTCCTAATCAGAAGATCAATTTATTCCTGCAGCCATAAGCACCAATCAACATGCATACTCTAACATAAAAGCCTATGGGAAAATCAACAACAGTTCTAATTCTGGAAGCCCTAACATACAGAAAACATCTGAAAGGTATCTTAGCCAAAAGCTGATAGACATTTTTTTTTCACCAAGAGACTGAGGCAGAGAACATTCCCAGCAGCTCAAGGAAATCACATTTCAGGTTTACATTCCAATATGGGAGAGCAGAGCAAGCTCACATGTAACAGAAACCAATCCTAGCACAATGGGTAAACTGAATGTTTCCATTCTGCCTGCTATGTAGCAGATGTGGGAAGGAAGGCCACTAAGCAGGTAACTCCTTGTTTGCCTTGATTTAATTCAAATGAGAAAACGAAATGGCAGGAAGAATAGGGAGGAAGCAATTTTCCCATCAGCGAAGAATTCTCATGCTCATGTTCTAGCAGAGAACAGAAAATGGTCAAGAGGCTTCTTTAGAAAAAGGCTCTTTCAAAGCAAGTTTCCATGAAAATCTCTGTTTCTCAGGATGCAGGTCATTACACTACTCGATCAGTGTAACATACCTGAACAACAGAAAGCATATTTCACCGGGAGATTAAAGAGTAGAAGACAAGAGTAAAATCTATTTAAAATAGCACAGAAATAGAGTTTATAATCAGTCCTCAAATCGTCACATATAGTCAATACAATTTGTGGCAGGTAAGAGGACACCAAAAATAGCTAACAAGTTTCAAGACGTAAGAAATCTGCGCAATTCTGAATTTATATAAGAGAGTCCTCAACAAACCCATCATTGAATTTTGCTGTTTTATGATGCAATTTACACAGTTAGAACGGAACACCAACTCTCCAATATCAAATACTAAACACAGTTTACTCTTCCTGGGAAAGCCTTATCTTTCCAAAGACTTTGGAAGTTGCACACAAGCACAGAAGCAGATTAAGCCACTCTCACATAAAAAGATGGCTACCAAATATAACTTACAACATACAAGGTATCTTATGTATGTACACAAATACACATAACAACTTCACGATAAAATTCAATCCTTGAAATCCAGTGCTCCTCAGCTTTAATTTACATAACATATATACACATTGAATATCTAGAACTCCATGTGGTATTTTACTTAGAAGCACAACTTGTTGAACACCAATAATGTGTTCAGATCTGTAGCGAGTAACAAAGTGAAAACAACAGATGTCCCAAATAAGAAAAAAGCTGTTCCATGCTGGCATAAATTTATAGGAATTTTACCAATAATTTAGTGAGAAAAAGGTAGAACTATATACTGAGGCCTCATAAAAAACACAACCTAAAAGTTATTGCTTCATCTTAATACAGATAAATACTTCCAAGAATTCTTATAACATATAACTTCTATATATACACAATCTCCATATATATTTAAATCCACTACTTTTAAATAGTAACTCTTTGGAATAAGGAAGATGGGTTTTGTATGTTTGTACATCATCTAGAAAATTCAGTCCTGACTTCATTGGCACAGTCCTGATACAATCGTTAAACAGAACTGACTGTAATGCAACCTTCCATGCAGTAAAATTAGATAATGTACATAATACATTGCATCCTATTGATTCTAAAATCACACTGTGGAAGAGACTGATACTTCAGAGTGCCACAGTCTCCAAAAGATCTTACATATAACTATTAAACATAGACAAAATACAGTCAATTTTCAGAGGAACTTACGCAACAACTTTCTTAACATTATACTCTGAATTGTATACAATATTTTCACATTTGCAATATTTAATGCAGTATGTTTTGTTGCAAGAGACAAAAGAAAAGGATTCTGATTTAGTAGGTCTCTTGCAGTATCTCTGGACACTTCCAAAATAGAAATAACAGAAGTGGTACACTAATTTAGATTTCTAGTGTTTGTCTGTTTGGGGGCGAGGGCTGGGGTTTTTTATGTTGATGTTGTTATTTTCTTTCAAATAGACTTAGTTAAATAATTTAATCTCATGTCTAAAGACTCTGGATTAAAAGAAATTCTTTAGTCTAAAAATCTACGTGAAGCCACATCTAACAGCACTTTGAGGTTTGTTCAGAATAAAAGATTACAAATACTGGAGATATGCTTGTGATTTCCTCCATTCAGGAAAAGAAAAACTTGGTGAATAAAGTGTCAGCTGTTAAGTTTCAATACAGCATGGGAAAAAAAAAGAAAAAAGAAGTTACTTAAAAAAAATTTCAGAAAAATCGTAGACATGTAAAATCACTATCTGCCTTCCTACTAAGCAATACAAAAGACCAGTAATAACTTCAGATTTCAGGTAGGCCAGTCTTTAATTGCCATTTTCTTTGACAACAATGTATTAAATTTCAGGTGTGCTATAAGAATCATCGTATCTTGAATCTTCTTGACTAACATGCACCATCTTTAAACAGCACAACAGTCTAAAATGTTTTTCATCAAATTATGCTTTAACATTGTTCTAAACATTTTAAGGTTGAGCAGGTTTTTTTTTTTCTTACTTTTATCGTAGTTAATTTGCAACTAATTTTTAAAACAATTTTTCTTTGTAGCCTTCTGGAAGGGTCCAGGCAAAATGCTAAATTGATGGTAATGTATCGCTAACATCTCCAACATGTTGATCATATTACTCCCAAATCCTTCAAACATTTGCACATAAGTAAGCCGGCTGATCCACAACTGCTTCCAGACTGGGCCTAAACAAATTAGCACAAACTTATATTTAGAAAAGTATTTTGTGTGCTGTGCTATTATCCTACAATTAACTTTGGAAGTCCTCATATAATCTGCATTTTAGCCTTTAGAATTTTGATATGTTTTTCTTTTTTACAGCTACACACATTGTCTTCATAAAAAGAAGCTGATTTAAAATTGCTACTCTGCTAGTCTACACATTGCCAAAACATACTGGAACTCCATTTTATGTTGCCTGTATGAATTAACCTTCTTACTATAAGAAACTGCCTTTCAGGTACTAACACTATGAAGTACCTGTCTTCTTTTACTTACAAATTATAGGCTGGTTTAAAATCCAGAGTGCTTCAAAATTAAAATGGAAGTATCGGATCTCAAACAAATTTGTTAAAAAATTAACTACCATAGTCAGCCTAAATAGATATATGCTTATATTCACAAGTTTTGGATCTTTTGCTTTCGTTGTATGCAGCATATTAAAATATAACATGTGCTTTCAATGACACAGATCAGCAAGACGAGCAGAACAACTTTGAAGTATATTTCACCAGGAATGTGCCATCAGCACAGGGGTTTTTTTCAGGTGTATTTGATCACAGCAAATTGAAATTCTTTATGCCCATTTAAAAACTCAACAAACCCTAGCTCTTAAGACTTTATTTACTAACACCATTTATTTTAAACCGCTTGAAAATAACTTGACAAAGCTGATGTTCCAAACCAAGATCACACTTCCTGCTCTAACATGGAATCTGGAACACCGTAAATGTTTTGTTCAGCTTGCATAAGTCACAACTGATTGGCCACAGTCCCTGTGGGCATGCCATTTCATCCAGACTGGACGGTTCATTAGTCATAATTACTATAACTGTACAGCAGAGACTGCAGTTTTATCTCATCATACATCTTTGATAAAGCTGCTTCTATTTCTGCTTCATCAGCATGTGAAGTTACATTATTGGAGCTTTCATTTTGCAATCTGTGATTAACATTGGTTGTTCTGCTTATGAAACATGCACCAAAATTGAAGATAACATACCAAGTAAGGCCATGATGTGATCACCGTTTGAACTTTGTGCTAAAAATCATGCAGCAGTTATCGCTACACAGGAAGAATAGATTCCGAAATGACAGAGTCGCTAAGAAAATTTAACAAAGAAAATATCAACAATGCAGTCTGCAAGAGAATAAGACTGTTGGTTTCTAACGCAAACTGTGACACGTTAGAAAAATCTATCAGTTCGGTATGATGGTTAGACATGGGAAATTCCTAACAACTGCTGGGTAAATCAGTATTTTTCATATAGTGTTTATACAACTGCAGAAAAGTAAAGCCTGCAACATAAAGAAACATGCTGAAAATGGATAGCTAAAGCACTGCACCACAGTTAGTAAACAGATGCTAAAACATTTCAATCTAATAACAAATGTGAAGGCAATCTCTAACAAAATGTATTTTAAACATATAAAAGTCACACACTAAGGCATTTCCTTGTTGTGATGCTTGTTGCTGATTTTTGTATCTTCTTGTGTGATGACAGGAAACACAAAGACTAGTGGTACCATCTGAATGCGCAACGTGTGCCCATGACAGGTCACATAAACAGTCATAATCGACAGTTACACACAGGCACTGAGGCTGCAAAAATCCCAGAGTAATTAGTGGTGTCTGAATGCAATGACATCTGTTTTCGCATGGTCCTCTAGACTTGTCAGGCCAATAAGATGTCTATGAAAAAATATGACAAGCATTGCAAATGCCCTTCTGAAAGGTCTCACTTTGGGAAAAGCTGGAGAAATGACACATGCCACCTCTTTTTTTGCCAATATACCTAACAGCCAAAGCTTCAAGATTTGAAAAGGCCTTTTGGTTCATTTTACATTTGACTATGTAAGGTTTATTCAAAACGTAGCACTGTGCTTAGGAAAGAATACACTGCAGCAGTTTTTGTTCTTTTAAAAATGCAAGCTTCATTAACAGAAGAGGAATAAACTGTAACTGTTTACTTCTGACTGCTGAGCTTACATGTCGGTGACGTCTCTATCTTCTTTTTTAATAAAGCAGTAGATACTAGGTAGCACATAATACACACATGTATATTTTAATATATGTTTATTATTGTTATTATTATTTTGCTTAAAGAGTGAAACAAGAACAGTTTCACAGATGTGCTTTCTGGCATTGCAAAAACACTGCATCATTTTCATCTGAAGACCTGAGCTTTTGTTTTAGGATTCACAGCCTTTTTCCTTAATAGTGTATATCTCCCCGTTCTTTCTCTGGACTGTAGCATTATGTTTCAGCATGCGTTTTCTCCGAGAAAGACATTAGTCATCATTAACAGAAGCACTGACACCAAGTCTAAGTGCCTCTCCACAATGACCAAGTGGCAATCATCTTTCTCTTACGCTGTCACTGCTGATTAGGATTTTCTTTCATGAAAATTTAATTTGTTGCCTTTTTGCAGCTCCATTTTACGTTTCTGCAATAACACAATATGCCAGGAACACTAAAAATGCAGTAAAAGATGCTGTACCCGTTTATAAGAAAAGATAAAATTCAGACTGCATGGCTGTACTTTTTACCTAGTTTAACAGAAAAAATAGGCCCTGCAAGATGTAGTAAACAACTAGCTGTTGATGGAGGAAAAACTCCCATTAAATACCAAAGGCCTCAAACAACCCAGCACACCTTTAATCCAACTAGTTAAAAATTTTTTCCTCTGGAAGGCAGCTAACCAGCCCCTCTGCCAAAGCGTTGTTCAATAGGCAGCGTAGCAATATCTAAATTGATTTTCATAACCAATTAATTTTCTAACTGCTTCAAATATGCAGGTACTCAGGTTTTTAGTTTATAAAAATATTTATTAAAGAATTTCATAATCCAACAATAAATTTCAACCTCGCTTCTTGAGTCCGTGTCAACATTGCTCTTGCAGTTAAAAAGCCAGACAGGAAGAAACCAGCTTTAGCTGCTGCAGGCAGATGAAAAAGTTTCAGTCACAGATGATACTTTGCAGCTATTCAACATACGCAGTCTCAGATTCCTGCTCTGTGTAACATTACAAACATTGTTAAACAAGATACCATAGCAATAAGTTATTTTAAAGAAGTTTTTCAAAACATTTACTCTTCTGCTTTATTTCAATTTGTCTAAAGATTTTTTTTAATTACAAGCATATGCTATCTTGTTAACATCTGTGCACAGCATAAAACCTGACTGACTTCCAACTTCTGAAAAAATGCAGATAACTTACATCCCTCAAATAAAGTAACAACATTAGAAAACTTTAGGAGATTCAGATTAAGATACTAAAGTTCATTTAACTGATTTTCCATACAAGTATATTTTAAAAAAAACCAAAACACTTCTTACAACTTTTGTGTTCTCCCAATATATTTCAGAATTTAATTAAGTGTAAAGCTAAAATTTGGATCTACTTCTATTAAATTCAGAAACCACAGCTAGTAAAATTCAAATAATAAAAACTTTATTCAGCTTCCGAAAGTATTGATACTCCACTACTGACCCAGAACAGCACTGGCAATCAGAACAGAAACTGTATTGCTAGCACTTTGGATTTATAAGAGAGCTTCAATATCTTTAAATAGCCTGCATATACGAAATTTAAGAAGAAGGAGCTAGGAATTAAAAGCGGATTTTGAATGGCAGACTGTGATCGTTGTATTGCTATGGCAGTATAACCTTGATTAAATGCAGAGCAATACTAAAGTAAAAACAAAACTCTGCCATGGTAACCTAAATCAACTACTGAACCAGGCCATGTTCATACAGAAAGCTGGCATTTTAAGCTATTCTACTCAGTCTCGAGGAAAACTTTGACTTTCTAGAGGGCATAAACTAAAGTTAAGCTTCCATGGCCGTACATCTATCATTGTTTTGTTCTCTACGTTCTCCTCGGCTCTTTGCCTGATAAGCCAGGAACGAGGATGGTGAGATCCTTGCTCTGCATCCGTATCAAGTTCAGGTACGGAAGTTCAGCTCTTTGGCTCCCACCCCCACCTCCAAGTCACTTGTCAGTAAAAGGTTGGGCGATTTATTGACCACCACTGGATGCATACTGTCAGTGCTGAAGGAAATATGAGAGGGGGCTGTCGCTACTGTTCTGGAGCTCATTGATAATGACATACCTGCCTCTGTCACCCATTACCCATACTACAAACTACTTAGACCTAACTGAAAAATCAATAGCCTACTTGCACTGGTTCCTGTGGCTGCCTCCTTTGATTGTCAGCTCCTGTCTAGGGTCAGCACTTACATGAAAGGGGCTGTGACTGCCTGATGCTTTCAGGACAACCTAATGATATGAAACTAGCCAACAGAACAGTAAATTCTGTCCCCCTGCCCTCCTCATCAATTAGGCTTTGACTAGGCTTGCCTGTAGAAACCTGACCTTTTAAGTTTAGGTGAATATGGAACTAGCTGTACATGCCATTGCCCTCAGCACTGAGCCAGGAAATCCACTGACAGGTTAAACAAAACAGAAGGTTGTAACTGTCATAATTTGCATTGCACTTTCACACCAACAAGGGTGTTATCAGTGGGGGCAAGCCCTGGAACACACAACACAAGCACCCTAAGTCACTCTCCTCATAAATTTTCAAGTGAAGGGAGATAAAACATAAATTCACAAATGACCGCATGCTTCAAGTCTCACTTTCTTTCAAGTTCGCGCTCTGGAAACCCACAAAGTACACATAAACAATCTTGCTTCATAGGCGCGCTGGCACCCAGATGCCAGTTAGAATGAACTTCCAAGATCGATGATAAATGGGGAAAAGCTACCTGGCTATGCCTCTAATGACTCTCATATTAGGCTTATTCTCCATTGCATATTTATATACATGAATATTATCATTAATGGATTACACACATGCACACACCTGTACTTTGGAACAGCAGGTAGGCACAAATAATTTAAAATCCCCAGAGAGCCCTAGATGGCACTTCTAATAGTATTCACTCATACATCCTGTATCTTGGAAGTCCGTTAGCAACATCGGAATATCGCTGTGACTACAACCAAATGATAAATGTTACATTTTAATGCATCTGCCGTCCTTCAAAGAATAGTGACAACTATGTAGCAAAGAACTACAGCAAGAAACCTCAGATCTAAAGCGAAGGCTGAACAATATCTTGAAGTTCAATACAATAGCTTTAGTAACTAGATCTGGATCTTAAAAAAAAAAAAAAAAAAAAAA